>Ga0207129_1015_pt1 | contig 56312 bp, 60 predicted proteins | sample Alteio_BWMinHeat_15_FD_153517 | JGI IMG/M metagenome (GOLD analysis project Ga0207129, IMG submission 153517) | Enriched cells from forest soil in Barre Woods Harvard Forest LTER site, Petersham, Massachusetts, United States -... | ecosystem: Environmental > Terrestrial > Soil > Temperate forest >... | reverse complement strand
AGCTGAATTGATATCCGTTTTGAATCAAAGCTGGTGTTTGAGTAATAAAGGCAAGCAGCGCAACAATTGCAAGATTAACTTGCAATATATAAACCCAAAAATAACGATTTTTTAATATCAAACTATATTTTCTAATAACGAAACCAAAGTGAAATGATTTTTTATTTAAAAGTGTTTCTGGCAAATATAGTATTAAACAGAGATATAAAATAAAACCTATAATACCTAGTATATAAAAACACCATCTCCATCCTAAATAAGTTTGAATAAGGCTACCAAGGAAAGGTGCCAAAATTGGGCTTAATCCCCAAATGATTGTCAATGAAGAGATAATCTTAGCAAGCCGGCTTCCTTTAAAGATATCTGCAGCGATTGCTTTTACTGATACACTCGCCGCTGCAACAGATATTCCTTGCACGAATCTTGCTATAGCAATAGTATAAATACTAGAACAAAATGGCGGAGCTAATGTTGCAATAATATATAAAGGCAAAGTCCAGGCTAAAAGCTTCTTGCGCCCCAAAATATCACATAATGTTCCATGTATAATTTGACCTATTCCATAGGAAAATAGATAGGCAGTTGTAATTAGCCCAACAGTATTGCTGCTAATATGAAACTGCTTGGCAATTGTTGGCAATGAAGTGGAGTAAAAATCTATCGACACTTGACCTAATGGACAGAGAGCAACAAGCAAAATAAAAATAATAGTGTCTTTACTCATCTTGCAAAATCTCAGGCATTATTGACAATAAATACACCATATCTTCTTTTTTTCCTATCGATATTCTTATATACTCGGGCAAATTATAAAAATCCATAGGCTGCACAACAATGCCGTACTTTAACAATTCTTTGTAAATTTGCAAAGAATGCTTTGCTGTTTTAACCAATAAGAAATTAGTACTTTTTGAAATAAACTCTATATTTAGCTCTGCAAGTTTTTTAGTCAGTAATTGCAAGCTTTTCTTAACTTCAAATATTACCTTATTTTTATAATCGGTATCTTGATAAGCAATTATTGCCGCAATTTGTGCCATCATATTCACATTTGCTGATTGTTTTCTGCGGCGAATTTTTTGAATAAATTCATTATTTGCAATTGCATAACCAATTCTCAATCCAGCTAAACCATATACTTTTGAAAAAGTTTTAGTAACCATCAAATTGTTATATCTTTGAGTTAACGGAACAAGAGAGGCATAACCAGGGTCACCTTCTAGATACTCTCCATATGCTTCATCAATTATCAGCATGATATTTTTAGGTATTTGTTTAATAAACCTCTCTAAGTCCTCAAAAGCAACCCAAGAACCAGTTGGATTATTAGGGCTTGCTAAATAGATCGCTTTAGTTTGATGATCAATTTGATTTAAAAATTTTGTTAAATCAATTTCCCAATTATTCATCGGCACTACCCTCACAGTACCATTATATTTTTTGACAAGCATTTCATAGAGAGGGTAAGAATATAACGAAATAACGGCATTTCCATCCTGTAAAAACAATTCTTGAGTTGCAAGCTCAATGAGCTCAGTTGAGCCGTTTCCAAATATAATAGAACCAGGATCAAGATTAAGCTGAGTTGCAATTATTTTTTTTATAGCAGCACTTTCAGGATTAGGATAAAGATGTATTTTATCAATCTCTTTTTGCAAGGCGATCATTACATTCGGATTCGCACCTAAAATTGATTCATTGCTGCAAAGCTTTATAATACGACCTTGATAATTTTTATGTAAATGATCAAGGTCTTCACTAATCCTATAATAGGGTGTTATCGAATTTCTTATGTTCATGTAGGTTGTCTTCAAGAGATTTGATTTCTAAAATTAATTAAATTTTGCTTATTGAGATCATTCATGTCAATATTTTTTCCTTGAGGCGGTGCAATTTGACGCTTTCGTATATAATATTGCTCGCGAGTAAGTCCAACTGTTGATGTTTTTTGGAACGGGAAGTAAATTACTCTTCTCTGCCTATTACTTTTATTCATTTCTGAGTAATGTGGCAGATAGCTATCAAAAATTACTATATCTCCAGCAAGACACTTGATTGGTTCCCATTTAAAATCTTTGTAAACAGACTCATGCATAACACCCATTTCATCTGCACTTAAGATACCTTTTTTATGTTCACAAGGGCTAAAATACATGCAACCATTCTCTTCATCAGCATCATCAAGAAAAACAGCAACAACAGCATAAACTTCTCGCTGAAGTAAATTGTAGGCTATACTATAAATGTCTTGATGTGGTTTATAGCCCCCACTGTCAGGATATTTAAATATAATTCTTTCTTTAAATAAAACAGGGATCTCATCTAGCAAATTAGTTAAGCAAGCATAAAGACGCCCATCATTAAAAATTTCTTTTGCTAAACCCGGATGATAATCTAAAAATTTCTCAATTCGCGAAATGATTAATTTACCTGCGTCCGTTTTTTCATACCAGGTCATCCACTTATCTTCAGATAATGGCCAGCTAGCAATCTCATCAATATATAAAGACAGTTTGTTTAAGATCTGATTATTAAAAAAAGAAACCAGCTTAACATAGCCTTCATGATGCCATTTTTCTTTTAAATCTACTGTCATCATAGATAACTCTCGTCGCCATCTTTTATAACTAAAGACGCCATGTTGCTTGAATAATTAATGAAAGGACTGTCACCATCTATTTTATACAGCTCTTTTTTAGCTAAACTATTAATGATCACAGCATTTCTCCATGGCGCTAAACTTAGATTAGGGTCGGCAACTCCAAAAAAATTTTTTACGCCATTTTGTATATATATTTTGTTGGTTTGACTATGCTCCCAGGCAATCGAATAATCTTTGTTTAAAGAAAGATCTTTAACACTTGAAACATCTGGCAACAAAGTTGAAATGCATTCGGGTAATTGATAGGCAAATCCTGTTGCTAAAATAATGATATCAGCACTTTCAGTTATATTTTCTTGATTATCTAAATTGGTAATATTTATTTTATATAGATTATCTATCTTTTTCACATTGCTTACTGAATTTCTAATTAACAAATTAAAATTGATATTTTCTTTTTTAATAAACTTCAGCTCGTAGAGCTTATTATATATGGAATCAGCTAATGTTTGAGTAATGCCATCGCTAGTCAATTTTTGTTCAGACAATATATTTTGACGAGACACTAATGGAAGCTGTCTAAAGTAGTTGATATATGAAGGTGTATAGAATTCATTACTAAAACAAGCATCCTCCAAGGGTTGGAAATTTGCTCTTTTTGATACCCACGTTATTTTTATAGGCAGATTTTCAGATGAAATAAGATCATCGAACACTTCAGCTCCACTTTGTCCACCACCAACAATAATAATTCTTTTGTTTTTAAAGTTTAAAGTTTTTTTATATTTTAGATAATGCAAACTGTGAAAAACTGTTGAGGAAAGTAAGGGATTTAAAAAGTTAGGGATATAAGGCTTTATACCTGTTCCAATCACTATATTTTTTGCGCGACACTTTAAGCTGTCCGAGTAAATTGAGAAGTATTTATTTTCATGTTCCACTTTTTTGATATGTTGTGAAAATATTAGATTGGATAAGTTTTTTGAGGCCCATTGGAAGTACTGATTGAACTCCATCCTTGAAACTATATTGTTTTTTTTGTTAACAAATTGATAAAGACGCTTATGAAGCGCCAAGTAAGAAAGGAAAGAATACTTATTTGAAGGATCTACCAAAGTAACTAGATCCTTCAAATAATGCACCTGGATAGCTGAATTATTGAGCAGAGTGTTTTCATGCCACGAAAAGCAAGGTTTTTCATCAAAAAAAATACTTTTTATGTTTTTAATTTTTTCTAATAGCGCAGATAAACCTAGATTAAAAGGGCCTATTCCGATTCCAGCCAAATCGTAAATATTTTTATAGCCCGTATCTTTCGAAATACTGTGCATTACTTTATTCTCACATTAGAGTCTACATTTAAATTTTTCAAAAATCGCTTTATGCAAAATATTATGTTAATAGCATGTTGGGAATTTTCAGATATTGTTCAGATTGAAAATAATTTTTTAATAGAATATATTCAGGTTTTTTCTCCACATAAAGCAGAGGAAGATCAATAAGAGGGAAATCAATGCAAGCTTTTACCATTCGGCCTCTTCGCGTAGCATTAATTAATGCATTAGGAGAAAAAGACCAAATGAATCCCGAAATACAGTCTTTCCCTTCTTTTTTGGCTAAATTTTCTGCTACCTGATAAAGCTTTGAACCATAACCTTTGCCACGTAATTCTTCCTCAACAAAAATTAAATCGACCATCACGCCATCAGAAACTGAAAAGGCAAACCAATTCTTAAATGCTTCAATCACCCGTGGGTGGAGATAAGGAGAAAAATTAGGCATTTTAGCAAGCCGATCTGTCGTTGCGGTAATAATGCAGCCCTGTACGCTATCTTCCTCATTTTCTTTCACTAGTATGGTTGTGAGAGGTAAACGTGGATTGATAATCCATTCGAGCATAAAATCTTCATATTTTTTATTTTGAGTATTACTATCAACAGCCTCTTTCCAATAACAAGTCTTTGTAAAATAAGAAAGAATTTGCTTAGCGTGCACAGGTTTTGCTGCTATAAGTTTGTACATAATATGCCTCATGGTTAAAATGGCATACGAATGCTATCATAAGTTTAATTTAACGCAAGTATTTTTTATTTTTTATCGCCTATATGGATTTAAAATAAGAAATTAAAATTTAAATAAATACAAAACGAAGTAATTAATATACCTCACAGGGTCATGGGCGAGTAGAATAGCCGAATGTACACCCCGTGTGTGAGTAGGTGCTGTCTTTAAATGCAACCCTTTTAAGCTAATTTGGTGTCAAATGGACGATTATTTTTTAGGATAGGGTCCCCTAAAGCAAGAATCGTGAGAGAATGCAACAGAAGCCACAAGAGTTGACAGCCCATCAGTAACCGCATACAGTTACAAAATGGCACACCAGGGGTGGACCCTTGACGACCAACGGGACAGCCATCAAATCTGGTACCCTCCAAAGGGTCACAGACTTCAGTCCAAAACAGAATGGGATGGCGAAGAATTATCAGGTGCGCCAATTCCTAACAAGGATAGAAGAAGAGGGTGAGAATAATGCGTGATGAATTTGATGGGTTTAGTATTCATCTCTTACAAGATGATGATGGTGATTTTGTAGCTCATTTTTTGGAATTACCCAATGTCTCAGCTTGCGGTTCTACAGCTGAAGAGGCATTACTGGAGCTCAAAGAGGCGTGGGAAGCTGTGAAAGAAAGCTATTGCAAACATAATGAGTCCATTCCCATTGCGCCCAGCAGGAAAGAGTATAGTGGCCAATTTAACATTAGGATTGATAGACGGGATCATCGAGCGTTGGCCATTGAAGCAGCTATGGCTGGACTTAGTTTAAATGCGCTAGTTGCTCAAAAGCTTCATCAATCTGTGCTTATCTCTCAAAGAAGTTCCGGAATAGCTGCAGCAGCTTAGAATGTTCACAATTAATAAATTTAAATTAACTCCATTAAAGATCCCTCTAGAAAAACCGCTGCTACAAAAAAATGGCGTTGCTCATTCGATAACCATTCTTTTGCTGGACATTGATACAATTGAAGGGATTGCTGCTCAGAGCTTTATATATGGTATTGGTGACAAACATTATGCATCAACGAAGTTATTTGTTGACGAGCTAATGGCCTGTATTCTATATAAAAAATTTGATCAGCCCACAACATTATGGCATACACTTTGGCAACCTCATCGAGAAAAAATATCCTCTGGGCTAGGCCTATACGCTTTGGCGTTGATAGATATTGCATGTTAGGATATTGCAGCGAAGATTGCTCAACAACCTCTTGCTCAATTATTGGGAAATCACAACCATAGTGCGCCAGTTTATGGTGCTGGCGGATGGCTAGCGCTATCCGATGAACAACTTTACAGAGAAGCCGCCGGATTTTTAGAAAAAGGCATATCACTATACAAAATAAAAATTGGCGGAGATCGTGACAAGGAGCGTATTGTTTTCTTAAAACGTGAATTTGGCACAAAATTAAAGGTAGCCGTTGATGCTAACCAACAATTTAGTCTTGATGAAGCAATAGAAAAATCCCATCTTTTCAATGAATGCGGCATTGAATGGTTTGAAGATCCTCTTTATTCTGACTCTATTGTTGAATTAAAAAAATTAACCAATTGCGCAGAGATACCACCTATCTGCGTTGGTGAAAATTTCGGTTTGCATTGGAAATTTGAAGATGTTTGTGAGATGAATGCCGCCAAGTATATCCAGGCAGATATTGTGCGGTGCGGCGGGATAACGCCATTTCTTAAAATAGCAAAAATTGCAGAAAAATTTCAAAAACCTTTCTTGACTCACTTAATGACTGAACTATCAGTAAGCCCCTCTGATGCTAACAAACACAGGTGTAGCTTGTGAGTTTTTAGACCTCTTCCCAAAAGAGACATTTACCCATCCGTTTGAAGTTAACAATGGACATATTAGACTACCAAAAATATTTGGAACCGGCGTTTATTTTGCAGATGATACTATTAAAAAATACAAATTAACGTGAAGTCTCCGGGTAATAATCACTCCGTCTGAGGTCAACTTATCACACTATAGTGGGCCATAAAGGCTGAACACAGGAAAAATAAGCATCACAGTTTCGACCTGGGCGCTATATAAGGAAGGCTGCGTCCACTAAACGCCTGCATTATTAATAAGTATATTAATTTCACCCAAATACAATAAAGCTTCCTTTACTAATCGGGCTCTATCATCATCTTTACTGACATCTGCTTGTATAGCAACAGCTTTACCACCAAATTTTTTCATTTCAGTAATTACCGCTTCCGCATAATTTCATTTTTCCACCTATTCAAACAATTTTTTGCTATCTTGTGCTATACACTAGAAGTACTTGAGAATCAGCATCATGAATGCCGCATAATTGTGTCTACAAATTCGAGGTTAGATCAAGTATTTGGCGAATTATAGATATTAGGCCATAAAAAGTACAGCACTAGAACGATATGTATTTGACATATTTTGGGAAAAATGGCCAAAGCCCAGGCCGAATACACCCCATGTGTGAGTAGATACTATATCTGCAGCATATCCGTAATGGACTTCTTCTGGTGTTACCCACACAATACCAGAGTGATAAGGGTGTTGGCGAAAATTGTCCGTCAAGGCAACACAAGGCCTATGTTTTCATGTAAGAAAGAAATTGAGAAATGGTGCCATTAGTGGTACCATTTGTTATGGCAATTAGAAAAATTCTAGACAAAATGCGGCATCAGCCTACTAATATTAGGTTTGCTGAGCTTTTAAAAATTTGCAATGAGCTATTTGGCGAGCCGCGCCAATCAGGCTCCAGTCACACGGTGTTTAAAACGCCTTGGCCAGGTGATCCTCGTGTGAATATACAGAATGATAAGGGCAAAGCCAAACCTTACCAAGTAAGGCAAGTACTTTTAGCAATAGACAAGTTGAATGAGGGCACCCATGAGCGCTGATCATTATACATATCGTGTTACTTGGTCTTCTGAAGATGATGAGCACGTCGGACTTTGTACAGAATTTCCGTTGTTATCATGGCTAGCAAAAACACCTAGTGCGGCATTAGCGGGTATTCGGAAGATTGTTGCAGAGACCATTACTGATCTTAAAGATTGTGGAGAGCCTATTCCTGAGCCTTTAGCTGAAAAACACTACAGCGGAGAATTCAGAGTACGAATCCCACCTGAATTGCATCGTTCTCTTGCGATGCAAGCCATCTCACAGAAAGTTAGCTTAAATCGATTGGCGAACCTCAAATTATCTTCATAAGTTACCGGTGACACTTGATATTATTAATAAGTCCATCTTATGAATATAATAAATTTTCAAATATATCTCCATTAATCATAAAAATAACGGTATTTATAGAGTTACGTTATTTATTATTAATTATGCCTATTGCCAAAACGAGGTTGTGGAGCAAAAACAGGCCCATCAAGGGGTCCTGTGGAAGAACCACCAAAAATGCCTAATCTGAGTCAAACTGGTTTTTACGCCCAGTAGGGGTTCTACATTCCTACTTTGCAGTAGCTGATGACTTGGTTGATGAAGCAGTAAAAGCCAATGAAGACAGCCTTCAGAAGCTAAGGGGATAGCAATGTAAATTGCTACAGCAAGCAATGTTGATTGTATACCAGTAAATGGTATACAATCTTATTAGAATGCCTAGTAAGAGAAAGCAGATCAAGTTATGCTTATTTTTAAGACTAAAGATTTTTCGCGATGGGCAAAAAAGATAAAATTATCAGATTCAAAACTGATTGATGCCATTTCAGAAATGACACAAGGTCTGATAGACGCTGAATTAGGCAGGTATCTTTATAAAAAAAGAATTGCATTACAAAATTCAGGTAAAAGAGGTGGAGCTAGAACTATCATTGCCTACAAAGATAAAGAGATAGCATATTTTATTTATGGGTTTGCAAAGAATGAAAAAGAAAATATCTCCACCTCAGAGAAAGAAGCTTTTAAAGAATATGCAATTACTTTGATTGATATGGATGCAAAGCAATTACACATTGCAATTGTCAGTGGCGAAATTATAGAGGTGCGCGATGAGTAGCAAAATTTTAAAAACCATACATAAATCCGTTAAGAATTTATATAAAATTAATGCTGTTGATAAAACTACAATGCATAAATTTGACTTGCTTTGCTTGGAACCTATAAAGAAAATGAAACCAAGTGACGTTAAGAAGGTTCGATTGCGCGAACATGTTAGTCAGCCTATTTTTGCAGCCCTATTAAACGTGAGCCCATCAGCAGTAAAAAAATGGGAAACAGGAGAAAATACGCCAAGTGGGGCAGCGTTAAGATTATTACAAATAATAAATAAAAATGGAGCAGGCATTATTTCAGATCATTTGTAGTGAAATTAAATGAGAAAGAAACAGATACTCACACATGGGGTGATTAACATTGTAGTCTGCCCTGTCTGTTCATGATAACGACACCCAAATTACCTGAATAATCGAAGACGAAAACTAGCTAAGAGCCAATTTGAATAGTTCGCCTAAATACTTATTACAGAGAACAGTGATATGCATATGCGTATTTTTTCTTCTAAAATCAATCCCATGAAATCTATCTTAGAAACATCAATTGAGTGGCACACTACTCCTTCTACTATGTTGCAGAAGCAAATTATTGAAACGCATGTTGCCTCATTTATGGACCTTGATCGTGATTACTCTGAAGAATTACTCGGCCTTACACCGGGCCTAACAAAAGCAGTATGGCTTACAAAGATGATTGAGGATGAACTAGAAGAAATAAAACAAGGTAAATTGTTTCTAGCGACGATTAGTCTACAAGATAATCTTGCTGGATTTATAGTCTGCGCTCCAGTAAAAGCAAGACATGAAGACTTAAAAGCTGATCTTTATATTAGTTTGTTAGCTGTCAAACCATTTCGTGATTTAGTATCCAAAAATAAAATTCGTATTGGGCTTGGCCAACAACTTGTTGAATGTGTTGAATCGAGATTTACTGATGCTAATGCGATTACTTTAGATACACGTCTTATTAATAAACCAGTGATGTCATTTTATGAAAAACTTAGTTTTGCATCCACCGGTCAGCGTACCCTTGGCGGAAGTAATCCAGATTACTATACTGGATATGAGAAGCTTGTAATGCGTCACTCGTGGCAACCCAGCTAATACCAAGCCATTCACTTAAGTGCCCTTGCTTCATCCAGTGCTGTATACGCCCATCAAGACTGAGTAACCGCAATAAATTAGTCACATGGATGCGACTTATATCAAGCAGAACATCAATTTGAGGTCTGGCCCCGATCCTGGTAAAAAGGTATCAAATGTTATTTCGATCTTATCTTAGCGTGGTAAAGCTGCAAACGATCATCAATTAGCGCATCAGGAAAGCAAAAATACCAAATACTAAAATTACCACACCAGAAGCTCTATTAATAATACGCACAGCAGAAGGACTTAAACGATGATGCAAAATAAAAGCGACCCCACTACTCAGTAATAGCCACCAAAATACCGATCCAATCACTATTCCAAAAATTAAAATTATGGCTTGTACAAAGCTTGTATTAACTGTACCTACCCCTAATCCTGCAAAAACAGCAACGAAGGATAGAATAGTAACTGGGTTGGTTAAAGTTAATAAATATGAGGATCCTAAAGCATGCCATGATGAATGCTCAGAATTTTTTGGTAATCCAGCAACAGGTGTTTTTAGTAATAACTTTATTCCAAGGTAAATTAAGAAAACTCCCCCAATAGCGCGTATCCAAAATTGTTCTTTTACTAATAGTGAAGAAATAGCAGTTAACCCAAAACCTGCTATTAATCCATAAGTTCCATCAGCGAACGCTGCGCCTAATCCCGTCATCAATCCAATTTTAAATCCGGCATGTAGTGATCTTTGAATACAAAGCACACCAATCGGACCGACTGGCGCTGCGATAGCCAAGCCAATAACAAACCCCTTTAAAAATAAAGCAAACATAAAACACCTTTATTTATATAAATATCGTGAAGCAGATTGATTAATAATTGCAAGCTAAAAAACGAGCGTTTTTGTTACCTGAACAACAGATAAAAATAACGCACCTATTCTTTCAAAAAATGATACTAAAGTGGTTAAAAATGCATAGTTAAATACCTTGCTCATGCCAGGCGAGTTATCTTACTGGGGTTCTGCCGACAAACTCCCACATCAATAGTTAAATAAAGCTCATTCATGAGCTACAAATAAGTCTTCTAATGTTACAACACTATCGACTATTTCATCATAATAACTGTTTTTTCTCATTCCACTTGCTGATATTATTGCGATAAAAATTTGCTTATTAACATTTGCCTTATTCTCAAAGACAGATCGCTTGTGCATCAGTTTTTCAGCATATTGTTTATCTATAATAAACTTTTCATTAGTATATTTTATTTCACATAAAGTGATGGCATTATCACTTCTGTCAATAATGAGGTCTATCTGAGCACCGTTTTCTGTTTTTGTGCGGGGCACAAATCGCCATGAACCTATACTGCTTGCTCTAATTTTTAAAGCGCTAATAATTCTACCGATATGTTTCATACATACAGCTTCAAAAGCGTATCCTGACCAGGCATAATATGCAGGCCGTTGGCTTTGGTCAATCCAATGATGTTGAGTAAATACTTTATTTTTTTGTGACGCAATCCAATGCAAATAAAATAAACAAAATTCATCAATTAATTTATAGTATTCACCAACGCTTCTTCCCCACGGGATATATTCTTCAATAAATCCAGTCACACAAAGATCTTTTAATCGTTTAGATAGACGACCTCCTCCCGTAGATAATTTTGTGAGTGATTTTAGCTCTACCCTACTCAATCCCTCTTTCTTTTTTGCGATTAGCTTAACAAGCTCGATGTAAGCATCAGCATACTCGAACAAAGAATCAAACAATCTACTAAACTCATCTTTTAGTGGCGTATTCTTATCGAACATGATGTCTTGTATATTCTGTTCTGCTGTTAGTCCTGGCTCAATATATTTCAAGTAATAAGGTACACCACCAAATGCCATATAAAGTGATAAAATGTGTTTATTGTTTAATTTAATTCCTCTGCTGTTTAAATACTCACTTGTCTCCAATAAGCTAAATGGTAACAATCTAATTTGACAAGTCGTCCTGTTATGCAAGCCGCCTTTGTTATAGATAATTTTCTGAATAAGCCATGATGCAGAGGATCCACATACAATTAAGATAACATTTGGCATACTTGACCAATGATGGTTCCAGTAGTAATCAATTTCTTGTAGCAGCCCGGATCTCCTCGTTGCCATCCAGGGCAGCTCATCAAGAAATAAAACCATCTTCTCTGTGACTTTAGCAGCCTGATTGTGAAGCAACCTGAATGCTTCGTCCCAATTTTTGGGAATTTCTATTGGCACATTATCAAAAAACGTTTGAGATAAGGCCTCTGTAAATTTCTTTAGCTGTTTTTTTAAAGTGCCTTTCTGCAATCCCGTTGCATGGAAAAACTTACACTTTTTATTTTTGAAGAATTCACGTACCAAATAAGTTTTGCCAACTCGCCGACGCCCATAAATGACAATAAATTCCGCCTCGGCGGATCGGTAAGCTTTTTCAAGCGATTTCTGTTCTTGTCTTCTACCAATAATCATATTCACCACAGGCGGGCCACTTATAGATGTATTATAAGTGGCCCAATTAGTAAGTCAATCTATTTAAACTAATGACAGCCCTGGTGAGTAGGTTTTTAGCTTGATTTGTAGATTATCGCCCCCATTCCGATCTCTATCCCTTGCTACAGACAAGGATATCGAGACTGAGGCAGATTCTACTACTCAGCTGCGCCAGCAATATCTATATGGAGCTTCCCTAAGTCCAGCGCTGAGGAGGATTTGGCCGAAGCAATTCGGCCATTTTTGTATCTACTCACACACGGGGTGTGGTTAAGACAAAATGGTTGGCCCCAAGCTCCTTTGGGTTAATTTTTGATCAATCGTTGTTTTTAATAGCTAATAATGATACTTTCTTCGTGATTAGGAAATAAACCCATATTCATCAATAAGGAGAATTTATTGTGAAAGGTATGTTTGCTTTTTTACTTGCATTTGTTAGTCTTAGTACATATGCAATTTCGCCTAATGATCCACTTCCTACAGAGGTTTTAAGTTGTGGCGGGAGTATTATTACCGACATCGGCTCACGACTAGCAGGCGATAAAAATTTCAAAACAGGCGCCCATGTTATGTTAAAAAATCTCGGTTTTACTGTTGCTTATCAAGATGACCCGGCTCTGCCTTCAATCAGCCAGTCAAAGGTCGGAGATCACGTTTTAGTCTGTTTGGTTTACATCCCTAAGCACTGCCCTCCAGGTGATAATCGTGGCAAAATTTATACTATTACCAACCTTCGTACGCTTGACTCGTGGACACTTCCTGATTCCGAACATGAGTGTGGCGGTGCTTAGGGTAGTATCGCAAACAACGATCTAAGCTCAGATTTAACAATATTCATTTGTTCAATCCATGGGAAATGACCCGCATTTTGTATTTTTTTCATTGTAATGTTTTTTCTGTCAAATCGCTTATCGTTCTCAAAAAGAGAGTAGGGTGTAATAAAGTCATGACTTGCACCAAGTATCAACGTAGGTACATTTTGAGGTATCCACTTAGCAGTAAAATTTATTTCATGTACTTTTTTAAGCCACCAACCTGCTGCAAGATAATTAAAAGACATTTGTTCAAATAATTTCCTCCCAATTTCAAGACTATTTTCAGGGAAATAATAAGGTGCACATGCTAATAATAAAGTTTTAAACGTTTCTGGATTTGGGTTTTTTTCAAATTCAGCCAGTGGTTCTAGCGAAGGAAGATTATTTTCTTTGGCACATTTTTCAGCTTCTGCCAACCAAAGCGATGGAGCGGAATTGAAAATGACAAAACCTTTTAATAGTTGCTCTAACTGTGGAAAAAGAAGAGAAAACATTCCGCTAAATGAATGACCAACATAAATTGGATTTTGAAACTTTTGTATAGCGGCAAGAAAATAATTATCCCAAGTTTCAAAATTGTAATCCATTTGAATATGGTCGGATACATTGGTTCCATTTGCAGGCAAATCAATTAACCAAAAATTTCCAGGAACATCGAGATTTTCAATCAAAGTTAAAAAATAGCTTGAATCTGCGCCTGGACCACCTGGCAAGAAGAGCCAGTTATTGATGATCTTGCCTGGATTAGTTTTAACAAGTTGATATCTGACAAAATTATCGTCATAAAAATATTTATTTGTTTCCATGTAATATCCATGTAATTATGATAATGAATTTAAAGAATCGTATCAAGGAGAAAGAGTTGATGCAACCATTATCTCCTAGATCTTATTATTAATAATGACTACTTATGCAGAGCAATCCATATTTTATAATAGCATTTGAGTAATGTACTCCTAAGAGGTAGCGTCTCAGGAAGTAGAGTCGCCAAGGAAGATGCTAGTGTCTCTTGCGGTTACTATGAGCAGCTTGTTGTTCTGCAAGCACTATAGCTTGAGCAGATTGCAATGACTTTGCGTAGTTCCAACTGACTAGTCTCATTTCACCAAAAAAAGTCAACGCTAACGGACCATTACGTTGATAATTTAAGGCTTCATATATTTTTGACTCTTGATTAAAAATGTTTTGTGCTAATTGCGATCTTACCTGCGATTGATCTTTTAAATCATCGAGAGTACGATTCTCAATAATTTCATTAATCGATTTAGCAACTAAATGTCTTTTTTCGATATTCATATTTGGAGATAATAAGCTCAGAAAAGAAAGCTATTAAATTATCTTTTGAAGGATATTTTTTCAGTAATAAATTGACTAAATTGATGTATACCTCTTTCTCTTTTCTTTCCTCTTCTTTCCTTAATTCTTCCTGGATCCTTGCTTCAAGAACTTCTGGTGGTGTTGGAGGGGTAAAGGGAGATGGTGGTGAGTCCATGTAATAAACCTTATGAAATTGATATTTATAGATTATGTAGCAAAACTCGTTTTAACTCATGGTCTTCTACCAGTTAGAGCGGGTTCATCAGAATTTTGTAAAACAGGTCTATTGGCAGATAATTTTAACTCCCATGGAGACATAGTTGGATTTAATCGTTTATAATCTGTTGCTTGATTGAAGCTAGTTGCCCAGATATTTAACCCACTCTGACTTCTCCCTCGCCATTCTGTTTCAGACATAGGCTGTGCGTTAATAGCGTAGCCAGTTTGCGAATCAAAACATTCAAAAATATCTTTCATGCTATGATAACGTATAACTTGTAAAAAGTTATGTCCCAGAAAAGCAAATAAAGTTATCCACGTTTTTAAAGTATTGGTAGTTCCATAGGCGCAATCTTGGCCAAAATCGGCAAGTATTTTATGGTAAAGTTGCTGTCCTGCTTGAGTCAACCCTCTTAGATTAGCATCTTGCATCACATCTAAATGAACGATGTTGCCAACATGGTAGTCACAAGAATTACATGGATTTTTATCGCTTAGATAATGGGTAAGATTATAACCCTCTTGTAGAGGTTGATTGTCGAACATGGTTCGGCAGCCTGGGCTTTCAAAAGTTACTGCATGTTCTCCATGCCTACCAGCCAGCAATTCCGCATGAATAGCACCTAAAGAGTGGCCTGTATGAAAGATACTACCGGAAAATTCACGACCGATTGCATCGCTAAAAAGTTCAGCATATCTGTGCGCTGCTGGTAGATTTTTGGTCAAAATTGCCAAATCGCTAGTGATATTATCCCAGCGGTTCAGTTCCGTGCCACGATTAGCGATCACTATCGTTTCAGTTTCCACATGATAATAAGCACAAGCATAATAGCCTTTCTGGCTGTATCCATAGTCGTCCGTGTCAGCTAGAATCCGCCAACCTTGAGGAGGGACACCATCTTTTTTATCATAGACTGCATAACTCATCATAGCGTATTCGTATGGAAATGGCATATATCATTCCTTACCAAATATAAGACAGAAAAACAAAATAATCTAAATCTCTAAATTATGCGTAAAACATATTCTATTGTACAGGAGTTTGATCTGATATTGAAAAAACGACCATCTGACTTAATGCAATGTAATAATTAGCAAAATCTATCTACATGAGCTTATAAAGCTACATCACTTGCAAAGTTATTTTTCTTCTTTGAATCGCTATAGACATGCCTTCTCAAATTTTCCATTCGACGATTAACAAAATGCACGCTTTTTCTCTAATTGATAACTTCTGCGCAAACCTATTGCATAATAGATTTTCTTATCTCTTCAACTTCACTCTCAGACAAGCCGGTTTTCTCAGCAATCGTCTCAACGTCTTCTCCGGCAAATATCATCTTGATAGCTAAAGCAGCTTTTTTAACTCCAGAGTGTTCGCCTTCTTGTCTGCCTTCTTGTCTGCCTTCTTGTCTGCCTTTTTGTATGCCTACCAGCAAACCCTCTTTTTTGCCAAGTTGGATGCCTTCTTGTCTAATGCTATGCGCAAGACTCATAATTGATTCACCTGCTTCTTTAGATATTTTTTTATTAATCAGATCGATATATTCGTCTTTTGAGCTGATCTTAGCCTGTTTCATGATGTATTGTAACACGGCCTCGACAAAATGCTTACCCCCATCGAGAGCGACTTGATGCATGATGTCAGTCATCCCCTTAAAAGCGGGCAAGATGTCTCTCTCAAAAACATGCTTTAATGCAAACTCCATCACCCCAGCCCATGCGTGTCGTCTGAGCTCTTCATCGTCAATGTTATTTAAGTCAATAAGCTTAAATGGCTTTAGAAAATATTCCTCTACCAACTCGCGCGGTGCGTCTACGAGATCACGAATATCCGTTGAAAATGAACAGCGCTCCTTACCGTGATACACAACAAGCGGGTAAAGGAATGGGATTTTCTTTTTTTTATCACTGCCAATATAATCTGCGATGATACTCACAATGTACTTTAGCATCCGCCACGCCATTAAAGGATCTGGTGTGCTTTGATGCTCGACGAGCAAATATAGAAACGCTTCTTTCCCATTCATTGTCGTTTTAAATAAGACATCAACCTCTACCTCACTCATCATCTCGTCGACGTGTGAACGTTGTTGTAATTCAAGATGATTGAGGTCAACAAAGGGCAGTATATTGGATGGCAAATATGCCTCTAAAAAAGAACGTGCGACACGATTATCTTCCATTGATTTTCTAAAGAATCTATCATGTGGCTTGACAACCGTTTTTTCCTTTTTACCAGTATTTTCTTTTTTATCATTTACCATAAATTACTCGATGTAATAATTGAAAACAGACAGCATATCGATTATTCCAAATAAATCAAGTTGTCTTACTGGGCAACTTATAGGATTCTTGTAAGTGGCCCAGTAAGGATTTGCATAATACATCATATACTTATGCGCTATTACTTCCCAAATAAATTTGTCCACACTGCTTTAATAATGCAGAAATACTTTCTTTGTTATTTTTTACTGCTTTCTCCTATTCAGGCCACTATCTATTTCACCACAACTGCCACCCCAGTGGTTTTCGCCATCCCTGCGTTGACATTGATGACACCGTTAGCACCAAGCGCTGCAGCTTGGCTCTTCAACGACGCTGCGATGTCAGCTTGTGAGTTTGTCATGCCAATGATGTTGCACGATGCGGTTCTAAGAGGGGTTCACCGGAGCAATCCGGTGGATCTACTCACACACGGGGTGAGATAAGCACACCCGTGTGTGAGTATGCGCCGTTTGCTGGTATTATCGTGACGGCAGCGGCTTTGGAGCCACCAAAGCAGCTGCTGTAACAATTAGCTGATGGTGGTAGGATGATGATCTCGCTGGGTAAGGACTATCAGGTGTTGTGTAGCATTACACGGCGAGGTAACAAATATAAAAGCAATGCTATTTGTGTTGTCGCATTCGTTCCGTTATTGACTGGGGTAGTTAAGCATGCAAAGAGTAGAAGAAGCTGAAGAATTCACTGATCAATTTTGCAGGAAACATAGATCATGATGAATCGTATTTTAATCATTTCCTCTCAAGTTCATAAAGAATTATCAACAAAACAACTTAATCATTGTGTTGAGCTTGTCAAGAAAACAGATTATCAATTTGAAGTTGATATAGTAGATGCAGGCACATACGAAATCCCATTCCTCATCCAAGCACATCAAATCACAAAACGATTTGATGGCTTTATCGCATTAGGTTTACTTTTAAAAAGTGATCAAGATCATTTTGATTACATTCAGTCACATATTAAAACTTGCTTTAGCCAATTTGCTCTCAATCAGGTTATTGTAGGTAATGGCATTATTAGCGGATCAACGTTGGATGAATTAGCTAAAAAAATTGATAGCAGTGATAGTTGTCTTTCAGCGTATCCTTCTGCTTTTAGAGCAGTTGATGCGCTTATTCGCGTTAAGCAAAGACTAGCGGAATGTGCCAGTGGAAGTGAGAGATTAGGCTGAGTGCCTTAGGGAGGATGTGCGTCCCAAGCAATTCGGAGACTTTTGATCTGCCCCTAAATTAACGGACACCCTGTTAAGAGAGTAAGATTCTCTATCAGAAGTGAAGAAACGATGTACTCCAAACCACATATCATCGTCGCGCCTAATCAAGAAGGTAGAGTCAATATTTCATCTGACTCGGGTCGTTCATATGAAATGAAAGTCATTGTTGAGAGACAGTAATATCATTACCAGTGTTAATTAAGTTTCCGGTAGCATGATAGAGCGAACAAGATGAGCTTGGTATTGGTTTGCTCTGCCTGCAGCGGCCCGATTCAGGTATTGAACTCCTGAGAAGGCAGCTCACCTTCTAAGGACTGCAAACAGTGCTTTCACAACGACACACTCTCTCGCTCTTCCCGCGGATTTTGGTCAGACAGGATATAAGCATGGGAGGAGTTCGTCTATGACTTCTGGTCTTTTATCTTTAATAATGGCATAAGCATCGCCAGATATAATGGCAGCAAATAAACCACCCTAGAGAATGCCAACATGTCCCCAGAACAGTTACTAAATGTAATCAATCGGCTTCATCAAGAGACACTTAAAAATATACCATTTGTGAAGAATTGGCAGAATGAGGTTTACTTTAAATATCAGCTAGATACATTAGATCAATTAGCCGAGATTTTTAAGGCGCACAGCAACAATCACTCGCGATTAACAGAGACACTAAAAGCATTTTTAGACAGTAACTGGAAGTTGGTAACCAGTAACGAAAAGTTGCCAAATGGAACTAAGCAAGGAACTAAGCTATGTTATACCGCTTGTCCTGATGCAGTGCTAACTGATCTTTTATGTCATGTTGCGCAATTTGTTAAGGACAATATCAACGATGATACATTATGTACACTGCAGATTTTAATACCTGGATTGGCTGTTGACTCCGATAATGCTGCATACCCATCATTAAACAAGCTGCCAGTTAAACAAGTATTAAAGACTCATATTCTAGGCCGTACAGGCAACTGTACCTATCTTATCTCAGTCAAACAATTCGCATCACTGATAAAAACTGAAAAAACAAAAAGGCATAATATTTATTTTGATGCTGATGATCTTGGTGATCATCCAGAATTAGCCATTTTAAATGATGACGAATATGATCGTCTTATTAATCATTCCCCTGAAACACAGGCCTTATTTGAGGCGCATACGCAGTATCAGCTTGCTATAGACGAGCAGGGCAGCTTACTTACGCATTTAAATAAACTAATCGAGCGTCTTCGTTTCAATAGTGTTGATGGCGTTGGCAGTGAAGCAATTGCTGGTAAAAGCACTGATGGTGCCATGATGCAATTTGTAGATTATTTTGATCGGCTTGGAAATAAAAAAGAGGCTATTCCACCTCAGGTTAAAAAAGAAATCGATCTATTACTTGAGGTTGCATCGCCGACGAAAAAACGTAAGGTATCTCCAATGTTAAGTTGTATTAACAATCTCCAACAGGATTTGGAGAAAGCGAAGCAGCCGGTTGAGCAGGAATTAGCGAAGATTGGATTGGATGAGCAATGCAAGGCTGATTTGATTGAAAAGAATTGGCAACACGTGAGTGTTTGCGAAAAAGCGTTTCAAGAAGTTATTGGCACGGATGAGTACTGTGGCGAAGACAAGCTACCTTTCACGCAAGTGTTGTTAGAGAAATTCAACGTTGAAATTTCTATTCAATCTATCGCGGATGTAGAGGCATTTATTAAATTAAGTGGCAATGAAATCAGTCATTTTTGTAACCATAAAAAATCATTGCGAGAAGATCTTATTGGACAATTTTCTGATCTTGAAGATTTTATCTGGTTCATTCATGCAACCCCCCTTGTGCAACTACGGGCTTTGTTGACAGCTTGTCAAGATGAGATTTTCAAACTGCTAATTAAAAGATATGAAAATATTCAAGCTTTACTCATGACATTTCACGAAGAGCGTTTGAAGATTATCTGCGGCAGTTTGATGCTTGGGCTGTTTGCCCTTATTAAGGGTGCAGATAATTTTGTAGAGATATGTAAAAAGCTTTCCTTCGATCAATTCGTAGTATTGATCGAAGCCATAAAGGATAAGTTGCCTGATTGGATTGATAAAAATAAGTTTTTGTATTTATATAAATATCTTCCTACAGAACAACGCCCAGTCTTTTTCGAAGCAATGAAAGCGCATCTATCCGTTCTGATTAAGAACACTAATAAGTTTGTATATATATATCAATCTCTTTTTACAGAACAATGCTCAGTCTTTCTCGAAGCAATGAAAGCGCATCTTCCTCGCCTGATTAAGGACGCTGATAAGTTTGCATATGTATGTCGATCTATTCTTACAGGACAACACTCAGTCTTTTTCGAAGCAATGAAAGCGCATCTTCCTGGCTTGATTAAGGACACTGATGAGTTTGTACGTGTATATGAATTTCTTTTTACAGAACAACGCCCAGTCTTTTTCGAGGCAATGAAAGCGCATCTTCCTCGCCTAATTAAGGACACTGATAAGTTTGTATATGTATGGCGATATTTCCTTGCAGAACAACGCTCAGTCTTTTTCGAAGCAATGAAAGCACATCTAGCTAGCCTGATTAAGAATACTGATGAGTTTGTGGCGGTACTTAAAATGCTTTCCTTTGGTCAATGCGTAGCATTGGTCGAAGTAATGAAAGCTCAACCTGTTCTGATCGGGAACGTTGATCAGCAAGCAGTTGTTGGCCAGAATGAGTATCGTGGTGAGGACAAGCTGCCTTTCACGCAAGCATTGTTAGAGAAATTCAACGTTGAAATTTTCATTGAATCTATGGCGGATGTAGAGGAATTTATTAAATTAAGTGGCGATGAAATCAGTCATTTTTGTAACCATAAAGAATCATTACGAGTAGGCCTGATTGTACAATTTACTGATCTTGAAACATTTATTTTATTTATTCATGCAACTCCCCTGGCGCAATTACAGGCTTTGTTGACAGCCTGTCAAGATGAGATTTTCAAACTGCTAATTAAAAGATATGAAAATATTCCAGCTTTACTCATGATATTTCGCGAAGAGCGCCTGAAGATTATTTGCGAAAGTTTGGCGTTGAGGCTGCTTGATTTTATTGGGAATGCATATCATTTTGTACATTTATGTCAAGAGCTTTCCTTTGAAAAATTCATAATATTGATCGAAGCCATAAAGGATAAGTTGCCTGACTGGATTGATGAAAATAAATTTGTGTATGCATATACATATCTTCCTACAGAACAACGCCCAGTCTTTTTCGAAGCAATGAAAGTGCATCTGCCTGGCTTGATTAAGAACAACGATAAATTTGTACGTGTATATCGAAATCTTCCTACAGAACAAGGCCAAGTCTTTTTTGAAGCAATGAAAGCATATCTACCTGGCCTGATTAAGAATACTTATGAGTTTACAGCGATACTTACAATGCTTTCCTTCGATCAATTCGTAGCATTAATTGAAGCAATGAAAGCACATCTGCCTGGCCTGATTAAGGGAATTGATAGGTTTGAATATGTATCTCAATCTCTCTATACAGAGCAACGCTCAGTCTTTTTCGAAGCAATGAAAGCACATCTATCTAGCCTGATTAAGAATACTGATGAGTTTGTAGCGGTACTTAAAATGCTTTCCTTTGGTCAATGCGTAGCATTGGTCGAAGCAATGCAAACTCATCCTGTTCTGATCGGGAACGTTGATCAGCAAATAGTTGTTGGCCAGGATAAGTATCGTGGTGAAGATAAGCTGCCTTTCACGAAAGCATTATTAGAGAAATTCAACGTTGAAATTTTTATTGAATCTATGGCGGATGTAGAGGAATTTATTAAATTAAGTGGCGATGAAATCAGTCATTTTTGTAACCATAAAGAATCATTGCGAGTAGACCTGATTGCTCAATTTACTGAGCTTAAAACATTTATTTTATTTATTAATGAAACTCCCCTTGCGCAGCTGCAGAATTTGTTGACATCTTGTCAAGATGACATTATCAAACGGCTAATTAAAAGATATGAAAATATTCCAGCTTTACTCATAACGTTTCACAAAGAGCGTTTGAAGGTTATTTGCGAAAGTTTAATGCTTGGGTTGATTGATTTGATTGAATATGCAAGTAATTTTGCACTTGTATGTCGAGAGCTCTCCTTCGATCAATTCTTAATATTTATCGATGCAATGAAGGATAAACTGCCTAATCTAATTTATAACGGTACTCAATTTGTATCTACATATCAAGAGCTTCGCATTGAGCAACGCCCAACATTTCTCGAAATAATAAAGAATAAGCTTCCCAATCTAATTCAGAACAATCCTCAAATTGCATCGATGTATCAACAGAGCGGCAGCACTCTTTTTACAGTGCCATCATCGTCAGAAACAGCCAATATGAGTATGCATTTTAAAAATAGAATGAGTTTTTGCAAAAAAATATCAAGAGAATATTAATTAATACAAAAATCCAAAAAAATAAAGTGGAATGTCGTTCTTGGATGAAATAAGCGCATCATCTTTAACCAAGAACGCGTTCATATGAAATAAAAGTCATTGTTGAGAGCAGTAATATCATTACCAGTGTTCATTAATTTTTCATTGAATAATTTATAGTCCTACGTATGGTGCTGTTACGATGACAAAATGAGACCATGACAAATGTCTCGACACTGTCGAGACTATTAAGACAAGGAGATTAGTACCGGCATATGCGTCATCAACACTATCACGAGTTCTCGGCAAGTAGAATGGCCGAATTGCTTCGATCAAATTCTCCTCAGAACCCACAAAAGTAAAAACATTTGTTGCTTATTTCGTAATGATAGCAGCCCCTGTAGTAATGTTGATGACAACATTAGCACCAAAAGCAGCTGCTTAGTTTTTTGGGGTTTGTCGGCAGAACACCAAAACGCTATAATTCATGCGAAAGCTTTACGCCACCTGATTTTCGGATTGTCAAATTTTACTTTCTTCGGATCAAATTTTTCTGGATCATATTTTCCTCCAACCCATTCTAGCAGCTCCTTTCGTTCCTTATGCCGTGGATTTTTTATGATGGTTATGAAATTCTCATAGCCTGGTATCCCGCCGACATCTTCTGGAGGACAAGCACGCTCACCCGCTAAACACACAGGATATTTATCGGCTTGCTTATCGTGTTCTCCTTCAAATGCAATAAGATGTTCCCAATCGTCACCAAAATCATATAAATACCGTATCTCGTAATTCGCTTCTGACCTCATGTAATGCTCTACCTTCACGTCCCACCCTGCCAGCGTCGGATGTACATCTTCATTATTATCAGGAATACCGATACATTCCTTTTTTCCAGTAGCTGGATTGAAAACCCTGAATTCATGAAGGTGCGAATCAGTCCAGCCCATGGCATTCTGGACTGCTACATGCAAGTCCCAAAAAGTGCATTGTTTTGCAATTTGAATGCATCGCCATATGGTTGGCTTGATATCTTGCAAGGTAATTCTGAACTGAAATACAGCGTTATTTGACATTTTTTCTCCTGGTTAGTTTGCCACGGGGGATACAAGTTAAAGATGTGTATCAGCATGCGGATGTGTATGCATGTAGGCTTTTAAGACCGCGTTAATTCTTGACTGATAGCCACTGCCTTCTTCTTTAAAATAGGTCAGAATGTCTTCATCCAGTCGTAATGAAATATGCACTTTAGATTGAGGCATGAAAACTTCAGCATCTTTCCAAAATGCTTTTGTCGTAGCTTTACTATCTGTGTAGTCTATGTCTTGATCATCTTTGCTATGCAGCTTAGCCAGATTAGTTCTACTGCCAAAATTTTTCTTTATATATTTTGCGTTCATTTTTATTTGCCCTCCTGATCGATATCACACGAATAGCATTCTGAAGCTTAGTGAAAACAATAACGACAACAGCTTCAAATAAGCAACCTAATCCGATCAGACGCTCTTCGCCATAATCTTTCCGTGAATCGACTCTAACTAATATTGATCCGGCCCTGATTTCACGGATACCCCGCTAAGCACCCCGTGTGAGTAGATACTCCATTTAAAAAAGCATTTTAAAAAATTGCTCTGTAATATCGATTAAGTCGATCATGTCACATAAAAATCCTTTCTTTCCTTGCAGCAAGATTAAACATCAACAATTGCCAGCTCAACAAAATCAAAATAATAGTTGAGTCAGAAAGTCCTAGATTTTTTGAATCAAAAATCACTTGCTTATCTGCAACTATTTCCTTTTTTTCATCGTTATTAAGCAGTGGAAACTTCAAACTGATACTTAGTGTATAACGATGTCCAACCGGTTCTTTTGGTAAAAAGGCAAATTTAAGCGAAAAAACCGAAAAAAATAAAAAGAAAATCATTAGGCTTAACGTTGATATATAAGCTGCCCTTGAGGCTTTTCCTGTGATATATTCTTCACGTTCATCTCTTTCTCTTATATTTGCTAACCGACGCAGTGTTTTTTCCCTCACACTGGGTATGACTAGTAAGGTAATGAGGAATAAAATAAGGCACGCAAACCAAAGTACCAAATTCCAAGTAAGAACATTTCCAAGCATATGCAAAGCCCATCTTTTGGTTATCTCCATTCCAGGATAAAAAACACTTATTGCAACACAAGCAATCACAAACGGTAATCCTGCAATAAGATACGTTTGGATATAACGAATGATTGTATTCACTATAGTCTCCTATTCAAAAAATACTTTTTCAATACCTAACTTAAAAAATTTTGCGAGCCTAAAAGCAAGTTCAAGTGATGGATTATAACTTCCTTTTTCAAGCGCAATGATAGTTGCGCGTGTCACATGGACCGCTTCTGCCAAATCTTGCTGGGTAAGGTTTAATTTACCCCTGCATTCCTGAATGCAGTTTTTGATATTTAATTTATTTTCTATTCTTGGCATAATCCCCTCTCTATATTCAATGAAATGTATAATCTACTAGACATTCGATAATGTCAAGTTTATTTGACATAATGTCCGCCCCGCGTATGTGCATTGTTCAGTTTATGATCGACCAGGTACTTTTGAAGGCAAACTTATGGGTCCCAAATACATTTCCAATGGCACCTGCAGCTTGAAGATATCAATGATGAATATTATTTTAGAAGATGCAGTCAATGGTCTGGCTAACCTATAAAGGGCCCTAGGTGAGTAGATACTGTCTTTGATGCAACCTTGTTTCTCCTTCTTACAACAGCAGATTGGGGTGGTTGAAACCTGCTCCTGAAAGCCGATCTTAAAGGGAGTATCTGCAGAACTACTCAGCCCTGCAAGGGAGGATTCTTAAGGATTATTTAACATTCGATTGATATCATAGGCAGCCTCGCCTAACTGAAAACTCTACGGAGACACTAATATGCAACGCCTGGAAGCAGACTTAAACAAATATTTTGCCGATTTAGCTGAAGAATCACCTTTTCAACCGTTGAGATATGAGCCCAAGATTTATAAAAATAGTGATGATAATTATCATGATAATCAGTATTATTCCATTCATGCCAATATTGTTGGCAGGTTGAAAAACCCAGCAATCCAAGCACATCAAGAAAAGTTTTCGCTCTACTGCATGCTTCATAGCTTGGGTGAAACAGAAATACAAAAAATAAAATCTAATGATAAAACCATTCCATTTCATTTTTCAAAAGACAAAAATATTCTCGAGCAACAATTATTTATTTTATTGAATCGAGGTGTTTTGGTAAATCAGTCAATCGATATCCTCCAAAAAGAATGCGGATATTCCAACGAATTGATTGACGCCTGCAAGAACCGATTTCATTTCGATGTTTTTCAGTGGGAAAAGATAGAGATCACCCCATCAAAAGTTAATCTTTCTCTTTCGTATAATGCATTAATAAATAAAATCAAAAATGATGAAATTGAATGTAAGAAAACCTGTTCATATGTAAGCGAAAATAAGATTGAAATTTTAAAAGAAAAAATAAAACAAGAGATGGTCGAAAGAAAGCAAGCCGCCGAGGAAAAAACTAAGCGGCTAGAAATGGAAAAAACGAGAGAAAAAGAAGCAGGAGAAGAAAATATAGAAAAAGCAGATGCAGTACTAGAAAAAGGATTTTCTGATAAAATAAACATAATAAATATAGCTATTAATTGTATCAATAAATACATAACAGCAAATAAAAATTTCTATCTCTTTTACCAAGACGATGCATTCCTAAAGGCAAAAGCACTATTTGAAGTTTTAAAGGATTCGGAGAAAGAAGATGCATACAAGATGCTGTTAATCTATATGAGTCTAAAAGAAGATGCACCGGAAACAAGAAATTTTACTAAAAGCGTATCTGGCGCTATTAAGACAAGTTACAAAGTCGATGCACAATTCAAAATCGAAAATTTAAAAAAAATACTATCCCAATATTTCGCTACAGACATTATTGCCAGCCAAGAATTTCGAAATAATCTATATAACTATTCTCAAGAAGACGTGTTTAGCTATGACGATATAAGCGCCGCTTATGATGAAATAAAAAAACAAGTCGAGGACGATGAAGCATTAAAATCAAAATTAATTATTTTGTTTCAAAACTGCAAAATGGATTGCCAAGGATTTAGCTTGGCTTTCTACGGAAATTTAGGCAACAGCCTAATAAAAGAAACTATCGTTCAGATTTTAAATAGTCTGGAACAGAACTCCGTTGATTGGGGCAAACTAGAGATAGATTTTCAAAAATACCTTAAAGATAATACCGACCTTCATTTACATCCTAGAGCAAGGTGCTCTAATTTGGAACCAGTACCAGAAAAAGTCTTTATATCAAGTCGAATAAATGGGAGGAGCAAGCTGGCGGATACATTAAGAAAAGCCATTCCCCTGGTAGAGGAAAAAATAAAACAGAAGAATATTGTTCCGCAACAAACAACAAAAAATACAGCACTATCTTTCAAGAATTCCTTTACAAACTATTAACCCCTCATCCGCCACGCAAAAAACGCATGGCCACCTCTCCCGAAAACGGGAGAGGTAATTAGGGGCACATAGATTTCCCGACTCCCAGATTTAATGCGGGATATTGATGTTTAAGGAATTGAAGATCTGTGCAAGTTCAGTTGGCATGAGCGCACTGGCAACGCGCTCTCTGTTCACACACAGGGTGCTAAAGTATAGCTAGCTGAAAGAATTCATGGTATTTTATTGAAAATATTGGCGTTGTTGAAAAAATAATTTAGAAGATTTTTTTACCGTAAATTCAAATCATGTAATAACATAACTTTCAGGCATACCTAATGATGTTATTTTATTAAGTACATTGCATTTAATAAATGCCTCAGTTGCTTGGCTTTTAAATAAAATTGCTTTTAACTGATCTCCAAAGATCTTTTTGAAACGAAACATTGCCGTTTCAGCAAGACTTCTGCGATACTGTCATAAGCACCATCACCTGAAGCTTGGCTTAATGGCGAGTCAATCTGATTAAGCAAGTCAGGTAATACTTCATCATCACCAAAATCATTCGTTGTGATTATCGAAGCAATAATTTCTCCTGTTGCTTCATCAATACCCAAATGCAATTTTCGCCAAGTGCGACGCTTGCTATACCCATGCTGTCTGACTTTCCATTCCCCTTTCGACGGCAAACCGTGCTGTAATCAGCCGCCTCAATAGGCAATTTGAGTAACTCAATTAACGATGCAACCAACCCTTGAGTTGCCCTGAGGGGTAAATTAAACACCGATTTCAGCGTTAGCATGCACTGGATCGCTATATCAGCATACTTGCGGGGCCTACCTCGACCTCTTTTCTTGCCGCATTGGTGCCATTCCTTGATTGAATCTTCATCAAACCACAACGTTAGACTTCCTCCTCTTACTAAAGCTTTGTTATACTTCGACCAATTACGGATGCGATATCTTTTCTTCTTGGACATTACCAATCCCTGATTGTTAAATGTATGAGAACCAGGGAGCTTGAAGGTTTTTAGGCCGCTTTCATAATCCTAACGCATTCGTAATTATTCGATTTTTGCAACAACGCCTCAATAAACTATTATTTAGAGTGGGTAGATTGGTTGGTTACATTTTTGGTTCAATTTTAAAGTTGCTTAATCATTTTTAAAGAGGTCATTATGAAAGCTGTGCAAATTAACCGTTATGGCAAGAGTGATGTGATTGAGATCAATTCGCATGCCACTATTCCTGTGCCCAACAAAGATCAAGTTTTAATTGAAGTGCATGCTGCAGCCATTAACCCCGTTGACTGGAAAATTCGAGAAGGTATGTTGCGTGACATGATGCCTTTGCCGTTTCCAGCTACATTGGGTACAGACTTTGCTGGTGTCATTAAACAAGTGGGAGAGAATGTATCTGACCTTAAAGCAGGCGATGAAGTCTTTGGCTGGTCAAATAGTGTTAGTGGCAATGGATCAGGTTCATTTGCCGAGTTAATGACGACAGATGCAACAACGGTTGCAATCAAACCAAAAGAAATAAGCTTTTTAGAAGCTGCTGCCTTACCCGTTGTTGGCAGCAGTGCATGGCAGGCATTGGTTCGGTACATCAAAATCACTAAAGGCATGAAGGTCTTAATTCATGGTGGAACAGGCGGTATTGGCATGATAGCAATTCAAATAGCCAAACACTTTGGTGCGTATGTGGCAACTACAGTGTCATCGAAGGGGATTGAATTTGCAAAAGATATGGGCGCAGATGAAGTGATTAACTATCAAGAGCAAGCGTTTGAGTCTATTCTGCAAGATTATGATGCTGTGCTTGATACGATTAGTGGCGAGGTGTATCAAAAATCGCTTCAAGTTTTGAAAAAAGGTGGGGTTATCGTTTCGTTGATCCCAGGAGAGCCAAATGCAGAGTTGATGGAAAGGTATTCAGTGCAAGCTTTTCATATCTTTACAGAAGCCAATCGAGATGACTTCGCTAGCCTAGCCAAGCTAATGGCCGACAGGAAGTTAAAAGTTATTATAGATAAATCATTTGCAATAGACGAAGCAGCCAAAGCGCTTGATTATTTGCAGAATAGTCATCCGAGAGGAAAAGTAGTTTTGCAAATTAGATAGCCTAGTATGATGCATCAAGTGATGGAGTTCATTATGACGTGCTTATGTCAGAGTGTGCTTTGGTGTCGCATGATTGCAAAATCAATGTTTTTGATATGCGCTACTGAAGATCTCATAAGCCGTTTTATAGCTGAGACATTTAAGAGTATGATTATCTAAGTTAAACTGTACTACTGGAAATAACAAAAGGTTATTTTTATGAGAAGCAATGCGAGCGAATCCAATCTAAAAAAAATGATGCATGTTGGCGTGGTTTTTCCAAAAGGCTCACTCACGCAGGCATCAACGCCTATGGTCCTTCCGAGAGAAATACTTACCGAAAAAGATAAAGATGAACTCGTGAAGGCAAAAGAAGAATTACCAGAACTGTTTGAACAGTTTGAGGGGAAAAAAAGTTTATATGATGCCATGCTTCGCGAGTCACCACAAAAAAAGGGCTCAACTATAACGGTTATAACAGTTAAAATAAGAGATACAAATACAGGAATTGAACGTAAGACAACATTAGAAGATATTAAAAATATATACGAAAACTTGCGAGATGAAATTTTATTTAACGCAAAAGTAATATCAGGAAAAGCTTCTATTTTTTTAAACATGGTCATTTCCAGTTAGCTTCAAATGAATTTGAATTTGCAATTAGATATTTAAAAAAAATACTCAGCGAAGATCACGTTGAAGTTTTAAAAATTCAATTGGATTATGAGATTTCCCAATTTTATTTACACCATCTTGTACCAAATCCAGAGCCCATAAAAAACATCCTTGCAAAGCTTGATGAAAAATCATCTGAAGATCCCTTGTCTGAAGATCTTAAGAGATGTATAGCAATTGCTAAATATTGTTTGGCGCAATATTTTCTTCAAAAAGGTATCTTAGTGAGGCTGAAGAATATGCAAGTCAATCTGAGGCATTGCGGATTTCATATAATGCATCAGAGAAGGAGATGGATAAAATTCGGTTTTTCCGCGCAAAAATCTTTATCAAGAGAAAAGATTATGATAGAGCTTTCGATGTGTTGCAAGAGTGTTATAAATTTCGAAGACAGCAAGGTGAATTGAGTCCTGATTTAATTCCGGTTTTAATTGAATTGACTAATCTTATAGAAGCTGCTTCTAATGAAGAAGGCTTTGATATAACAGCTAAGGATGCTAGTCTTACTAGATTTCTTTCCCATTTGCATAACATACAAGTGCACTCACAATGTAACGAAAGAGAAATAATTTCGACGCAATTAAAAATTCTGAGTGCAATGTCTTTACATACTTCCGATGAGGAATATTGGTCTTTGATGAAAAGAATAGAGATTCAATTAAATAGTATCCCTATCGCAAATGAGAGCATAGATGTTGGGTTAAATTACTATCAACTTGCCTATGTAAGGATGCATGCGGCTCTTCCATCTGACTGGTCTAACGTTAGAAAAAGAGAATATCATTACAATACGCTAAAGATAATTAATAAAGCCACTATTCATTTGAAATCTGAAAATCACTATCATGATGATGATGTACTTAATAATATAGAAAATTTAAAGCAATTATGTGTTAATTCACTTTCTTTTTTTGAAAAACCAGACGCCACTCGTATTTGCGGCGAGCCTTTGCATCCTGAAGATGAAGCAGAAATGGCTGCTCTTGATGATGATGAGTTGAATGAAGATACTAATAAAGAATCGAGCACGGAACGAGAATTGAGGATTCTGTCTGAATTCAGCTCCGAGGTGAATCATGCATTAGTAGATAATGAAGACAGATTATTGACGGTAGAAGATTTTGAAATTTTTCCAGAAACAGGTACGATTAACCCTTACAGACTTCGCCTTGCGCAAGGTGGTATTAACCCAACATTTAGAGAGAAAAGTGGTCAATCAACAGGAAGATCATTAGATGAAATGAAGGGGGCGCTGATTAATGACCCTGGCTATAGAGATCAAATTCCACCGGTTGAAATTGGCGTTTATAAGGGAAAGGTTTATAGTTTCGATACAAGGCGTGTTATTGTTCATCAACAAGCGAGAGAAGAGAATCCAAATGTACAGGTTAGGTATAAGAAAATATCAGGCCCATATTTGCAGGAAAGAGTAGATGCTATTTATTCGCCAAGACCATGGAATGGTATCGTCACTGCATTAAGATTTGGTGGTAAAAATTCAGAATCAGAAGCCTATATCAATCCTGTTTTTCGAGACCAGCTTCAAGGGAAGGTAAATAGAGATTTCAAGCCTTATCCAAGTGCTCGTGTTGAAAATAGAGATGACTCAAATGGATTTCCTGTTGAAAAGAAGAAAGCTGAGAAAATATGCTCTTTTTTTAATGAAAGAGCTAAAAAGGGTTCAACTGCTTCAAATGAAATTATATCAGAAGCTAAAAAAATTAAAAATTCACAAGGAATGGATATGATGGTTAATTTTTTTACCAATAAAAAATCAGAATTATTAAGCCAAGAAAAAACATCTGTTGCAGAACAACATAAAACAGGCAATGATGAAAGTATATCTCAATCATCAGGATGCAATCAGAGTAAGTTGACTGGTAATCCTTCGTTAGTTCTGAAAAGATAGTAGAGGTAGAAAGTGAGGTGTATATCCACAAGGAGACTACCCACATATAAGAAGAGATTGGATCATCGGGCAGAATGCTGGAAACTCATGTGGCTCAGATGCTGGGTCCATTTTGCCGTCTCATGTCTCTAGCAGCGCCATCGCAGCGTCGTTGAAGAGCCAAGCCGCAGCGCTAGGGGCTAACGGTGTCATCAATGTCAACGCAGGGATGGCGAAAACCACTGGGGTGGCGATTATTAGCAAATAAATGATGAATATTTAAGTAGGGTTGAGTGTACTGGATGACGGTGCACTCACTTTTCAAATTTTATTTGCAATCTACCCCTTTGGGGTATAATCTACATCAATGAGAAATACGTACATTGTTCTCCAGACAGTGGTTGAAACGCCTGAGTTTATCAAACAGGCAAAAGAACTTTGTGAATGAATACAAGAAGAGGTAATGGCGATGAGTGAGTTAGGTGAAAGCTTGCTCAAAGGCGCTTCTGAAGCACTGCAATACGCAAGAAGAGAAAAAGTAGCTGCGAGAACGCATCGGTTCATTGTGCCAAAGCATATCGATGTGAAGTCTATCAGGGGTAAGTTGCATTTAACGCAAAAGCAGTTTTCCCATCGATATGGATTTAATCTAAGGACGTTAGAAAAATGGGAACAAGGCGTGCATCAACCTGATGTTTCTGCTCGCGCATACTTAGTAGTCATAGCTAAGAATCCTAAGATGGTTGCGCTGGCTTTAAAATAAATATTAGAATCGCTGGCTAGTGGAAGTGCCGATTATTCCTAAACATGAGCTACTACGTGGAACCCCATATAGGACTCATTCCAGATGTGAAGGATTTTTTAGTTTTTGATAAATGGTATAGAAATGAAAAAATTAACAGGCAAGTGTCTTTGTGGTGCAATAGCTTATGAGATTAATGGTGAGCTTGGCCCCATTGTAAACTGTCATTGTTCGAAATGCCGACGGTGGCATGGGGCAGCGTTTAGAACGCGCTGCACTATTGAAAGTAAAAACTTCAAATGGATAAAAGGAGAGGAAAACCTATCCAAATATCATTCATCTGAAGCAGTTGTAAAAACTTTTTGCAAAATATGTGGCTCTAACTTAATCAGCCTATATGATGATAGGCCAGCGTATATTGGGCTACCTATTGGTGGCCTTGAACAAGATCCTGGTAGTCGACCTGTTGCAAATATTTACGTTGGATTTAAATCCCCTTGGTATGAGATTACGGATGACTTGCCGCAATATGATGGGGAGCCGCCCAATGGGCTATGATAAGAGTATAAGTGTCTATTGAAGCGGGGTTAGATCACATTAAGTATGCCAAATATTACTGTAAAAGATGCGGTTGTTTTTGTAACTGGTACTAATCGTAGCAGAGGGATAGGGCGAGCAATCGTTGATGAGATGGTTAAAAGAGGAGCAAAAAAAGTTTATGCGACAGCAAAAAAGATTGCTAATCTTGATCATTTGGCTGCTCAGTATCCTGGCATTGTTGTACCATTAGCGCTGGATCTTACGAATAGTAACGACTTTGATAAAGTGGCTCAAGAAGCAAAAGACACTCAAATTTTAATTAACAATGCGGGTGTTGCTGGATTTTCTGGTCTTTGCTTTAATTATAATGAACAGATTGCGAGACAAGAATTAGAAGTTAATTATTTTGGGCCACTTAATCTTATTCGTGCATTTTGTAAAACATTAATCCAAAATAAACCTTCTGCTATTGTTAATGTTATCTCTGTTGTAGGATTAAGCGCTTTTCCTTTTGCAGCGACCTATTCAGCAGCAAAAGCAGCGGCTCATTCGTTAACGCAATCAGTTAGAGCAGAATTGATGCCTTTGGGTGTCTCCGTTTTTGGTGTCTATCCTGGTCCAATTGATACGGATATGATAGATAGCTTGGATGTTCTTAAAGAATCAGCAAATAATGTTGCTCTGCGTATCTTGGATGGGATGAAGCGAGGTATCGAAGATATTACAACGGATGCCTTTTCAGATGATTTTGTTAAAAGTCTTAGTCTAAATCCAAAGAAGGTTGAGAAAGAGAGTGCGTCCCATGCTCATCAGATGCCGGAAGGTTTTTTAGGGTAGAATTCAGAGGTTCTGCAGAACCTGGGGAAGATGCTGAGGATAGATATGTAACTGGCAAGCCTGCGTGACACTTCCAGCTGCTAGTGTCTAACCTACAGCCTTCCAACTTACATTTTTGGAGGCGTTGACAGACGATGCATCTGCCGGGATTTTATAAAATTTTAAGAAACCTGAAAATTAAAATAGGTATCCGGGAATGGCTCATCTTTTAATGTAAAATGCCACCATTCAGTATCTTTTTCATTTAATGGAATAAAACCATATTGTGCCATTACATAATTGAGTAATTGGCGATTTTGATATTGTTTCTTCGTTACAGACCGATTAAAAGGATGCGATAATTCATCCATAAAATCAAAATGGGTACCCATATCTAATTCTTGATTTGTTTTAACATCAATAATTTTCAAGTCAACTGTACTGCCACGCGTATGCCCCGACCTTTCTGCTGCATAGTCTAATTTAAAAAAATCGGCCTTATTCACATTAGGATAATAATCTGATTTCATTTTCTGATCATGGATATCTTTGCTCCATCGAATAAATTCATCTACAGTCATTTGTGGACGGTAACAATCAAATACCTTAAGACAAAGACATTTTTTATTTAATTCATTTTGAACTTTTAATAATGCTAAAGCAGTAGGTTTTGTTAAAATACAAATTGGATTTTCATAACCAGGCAAAGGTCTACCTATGAAATTATGATACGTAGCGTATCGGATATCTTCTCGAATAGAAGGTACAACATCTTTTAAATAGACAAAATTGTTTGGTAACATTGAAGCACCATAAGCTTGGGTGATACAAAAAATAATAGCTAAGTATATTCTAAAAATCTGATTTATCAACTTTTCATATTTTAACCTTATACCAAGACTAAGTAATTGGTTTTATGCCTGATCACTACCTATTTTTTAGCTCTCCTCTTCAGACACCTGCCTAAGTATATTGCAAGGGATCAAACAACGGTAATAGTAATGTCAATCCTAATGTTAAATTGGCCGCTATGCTCTTTCCTGCTTGGCGCAACAGAAATTATTGACAGATATCTTTCATATAAAGATAAGTAACGTTTATTAAGTGAGTTACGGTGGCCAACAGTTGCTTTTAATGACCAACAATGATAATTTTCCATGAGTTGAGAAACAGACTCATTCTAATCAGATAATGCTGAGATCGAACATGCTAGAAGAACTATATAATGATTATCTTCGTTTGACAGATTTTCATGATAAATTAAAAAAATAGTGCACAGAAAATCATATAAAAAAGGTGATTGGAAAAAATGGGAGGAGCCTTTTAAAACCTGGATGCAAGATTATATACAAGAAAATAAGAAGGAAAATGCTAGAGACTTTTTGGATCAGCTACTAGAGGCTATTTTTGATAATCTACAGATAGAGGATAACTTAGACTTATGGTTGGAACAAGCGATAAAGAAAAAGCTAATTAATGATGTATGGCAAATATCTGATAACAGCTTTGAAGAAGTTATTTGTAAGGTATTAACTTCTCTTGTTTATCATAATAAACGTTATTCTTTATTAGAAGAGCCTTGCATCGGCATGTATTATTATTTGTTCCTATTGCGAGAATGGTGTGTTCTTGAATACAAGATGGATATGATTCATCTCCTCAATCCTATTATGATTGGCATTCAAGAAAGCTTTGACAGTGACTCTCCTCGCTTACCAGAACAAGTAATGAACGTATTGAATCGAAAAGAAGCTGAGAAAGGAACATATTTTGGCTCATATTTGTCTGATGACTCTGATTCGGATGAGGAAGAACAGTATAAGAAAAATAAATTACGTTTAAAGTTGCATCAACAAAAAGCCAAACAAATACGTAAACGAATTAAAGATTACGAACCGATCACTACACGGGGTACGCTGTATGCTGCCAATTACATTGATAATCAACTAAAGTCGCCGCGATGGTTGATTCAATACCCAAACTTGACAGAAGAACAAGTAGCTGACTTGGAAAAATTGAATGATAGTATCAATGTCTTTGGTATGCCTGTTCAAGTTGCTGTTAAGACAATAAAAACAAAATTCTTTGTCGCTCAATATCGTGGCATTGCTTATACTGTTGATCGATGGAATCAGAAAGCTAGGAGAAACCACCGAAATAAATTGACAAATAATGAGGTTGGGAAACCCCAATTCAGCAGCTCAGTATATACATCAGGAGGCATGAGCCCTTGCAGGCTTTTTACTCATTCAATATCACAGCGTGAGCAGTATTTGGCATCTTTGCCAGAAAAAGCTAACGCCTTAAAAAACAAGCTATTAGCTGCTAGAGAAACTTTACCTGTTGTGCGGATTATTTCAAATGTTCCTTATATCTATAACAACAACGCTCATTTTATTCAAGAATTTTATACTTGCAATTACGATAAATTTAACCAGACGATAAAAAAAATCATTTTGAAGGCACCTTAATCAATGATCAAAATCCTTTTGTATCTACTGGCAATGTGCCGCTACATGCTTTGGAGTATGCTTACGGTACGAAATTCTATAAAGGAAGTGCTGACAATCGACTGCGGCCGCGTTGGAGAAAAGATGGAAAAGCAGAACGCCCATATGCTGGAAAAGTTTATATTAGTTTGCATCCTGTTAAAAATTACGATGAAAAGGGTCCTTTGGATGTGCCATCGTTAAGTAAAAATGGTGAAATTAGCGCTGCTGTTACCAACAATATTCTGCATGAGCGAGAATGCACTTTTCCTGCTTGGATAAAAGGAAAGTATGTTGTTAATCAACATGTTGCTAGATTTCCTTCTTTTAAAAAAGATTATAAAGAGATTTATTTATATAAATACGGATTAACAGAACAGTTGTATATTTTATTCAAGGCAGCAATTAATAGTAGCCCGCCGCACAGTACCGCCAATAAAGACTATAAGCTATTACTTAGTGCTTGGCTATGTTGTTACCATGAGGTGCGAATTATAGAAGAAGCACGGTTAGCGGCTGAAAAAGAAGGTGGGGTATTAGTCTATCATAACCAGAATGGCTATTTTGAATTGGAGCCGGATGCGCCAGGAATAATTGGTAATGCTCCGGGTCCTGAAAATGCTACGGCGAGAGAAAAAACAAAGAAAATAGTAGATTTTCGCCTAGAGCTTGCTAGTAAATTAACCAAGAAAAAAATTACTGATATTGATTTCCAGGTGGCTACTGAAATTAGGTGGGATCAGCATGATGTGAAGATACGGCAAGGTTGTGAAGGGCACTTTAAAAACTTATTTACCGCATCTTGTTATAGCGACATCACAAATAATGGCATCAAATTTTTTGTTCCTTTTAAGCGCCTATCGCTCAATGATGCATCTAGTGGTAAGGAGAAGAATAGGAGACGTCGATCGCTATCAAATTAAATAACGTAGTACACCCCATGTGTGAGTAGTTTCATCTAGCATTTTATTAGCACCTTATTTATTTCGTATACTGATGTTATACAGTAAACTTTAAATCCCAATCTGTTGTATAAATTACATCCATCTTCTGATGAATCTAAAAAACAATGCTGCTGACCGGCTTTTTTAGCTTCTAACATCATGTGCAATGTTAATGCTGTGCCAATACCACGATTTTTGAACTTATTTTTTGTTGCTAGATTATGTAACATGACAGAATAATCGGATAAAAATAAAGTTGCAGAAGCCGCAACTTCGTTTTGGTAATAAGCAGTAAAATGCCGCAGCTTTTTTTCACCGTTACGTAGTAATTCACTATTCAGATGGCGATAGGCTTCACAATTGTCATTACTCGGAAATCCTTCTTGTAATGGCTCTATCCATTTCTTTAAATCATCCTCTGCTTCTTTTATCTCAACGATATTAGTTTCATTTGCTGGCAACACGTTAGATAGATCAAAATACATGCCTGGCGTTTGATACAATAAATTAAAACTATGCTTTTCTATATCGTCAACCGCAGCAACAGCTGTAATAAACCATCCCCATGGTACTTGGTGTTTTTTAAAAAAATTTGTCATGGTAATAATTAGTTCAGCATTGAAAGTATCATTTTCTCTAGTATCGATCACTACATTTAGGGAAGGCGAATCAGCCCCTGTGACAAAAGCATCCAGCCCAGGGAGTTGTAATTGATCAATCGCCATTGTTTGATAGAAATTAATGATTGCCTCTACACCTAATAGAGTAATTGATTTATCAATTAATTCGATACTAATTTTGCTCATTCACATTCCTCTAGGGGTCTTGGGTGAGTAGATACTGTCTTTAAATGCAACCCTTTTTAAGCCAATTTAGCGTCAAACGGACAATTATTTTTTAGGATACCAAGAATCCAATGAGTCAGCTCTCGCATTGGTGATGTAAGCTATCATAATCACTCTCTTCGTAATCATTATTGAAGACGGCTGCGCCGCTAGCTGACTTATCTTTCCATTGACAGGTGATGCTGGCTGCTTGAATCATCATTTTGACTATTATATCCCACATAAGCCTGTCAGGTTTGTAAATGTACTCGTCTATAAAACAACAGGATTATTGATATAAAATAAAGGAATATTTTCTGTGTAAGCCTCATTTTAATGTAAATATACTCGTCTCTAATCAAATTAGCTCTTAGCTAGTTAGAATTTAAAAATGCTTATGAGGAACCTGAATGCTTAAGCCGGTTTTCTGTTCCACTGAGCCTCAGACCCCAACCCTTATCACGAGGTTACTCAAGGAAGTAACGATAATTTGTCCCAAAAATTTTCTCTATTCGCTTAGCAATAATCTTTCCAATTGGCCTTCGTCCATTTTCCATGGCAGATAAGTTCGCTTGTGAAACATCAATTTTTTCAGAAAAAGCATCTTGCGACAAGTTTTCGCGCAATCGGAGACCTTTAAGTAATGCACCAGCTTTTGTATATTTCTTATCTAGGTTATCAAAAAAATCCTCAATATTGACAAGCGCTTTTGAGATAGTTTTTTTAAATCTATCAAAACTAATTACATATTTATTTGCTATATTCTTTGGAATAGCATAAGCAATATGCTGATCCGAAATATATAACGTTGCGCCGTGGCTGTGCACATTAATAGGGTGCTTTTTCATGTGTGCCGGCATAATATACCTCAATGATCTTTCTTTTCTTATCGACTACTTCCCAGCAGCAAACATATGTTGGCTTTCCTTTTTGTAAATGACAGTGCCTTTTATCACCCTTTACGCCTTGTAATTTACTATAGTTCGGCCATCCTTTAGCTGTTGGTCCATTAGTGGCTAAATCCATAAATAGCAACCTAAGTCTAAGCATGACTTTCTCACTTAATGCATCACTATCGCATAGCGACCTGCTGGTATGTATTTTTCAATAATATCCCCGTCAAGTTTTATATTTTCTGAAACTTTTATACCAAGATCAAAACGAAACTCAGGTGCTGGTGTTGTTTTAGGATCCTCATAACCGAGGCCAAACACTTCCCCTGGTTTTGGTTTAAGATTTACCGGTTGAGCTTTAGCCCACGAAACGAGTTTATTAACGCTTTCGGCAACAAATTTTGGATCGCCTCTGTGTTCTATTACAGCTAATCGAATTCTATTAATATTCCTAATATCAACTTTCATATCGGTTTTACCTTCTTTTGGCAAACAATACGGCGACTGCTCCCAGTGAGACCAGCTAGAGCCACGTCTATATTGGCTTGGGCTAGTCCCGCATATTTTTTTAAACGCTCGTGAGAATGCCTCATGAGATTCAAAACCCGCATTGATTGCAATGTTAATAATAGATTGATCTTTATTCACAATAAGTTGGTGCGCAGCACGTTTTAAACGCAACCATTTAATATATTGATGCAAAGATAATCCGGTAAATGCTGTAAATAAGCGATGAAAATGAAATTTTGATACATAGGCAATATTACTTAAGTTTTCGAGCGAAAGTTCTTCGTCAAGATGTTGCCCGATGAAACTAATAGCTTTCCTCAATTGCTGTTGATAATTCATATTCAATTCATTTTCAAATTAGGGCTTAAGTTACAAGGATAAGAATACCTATATACTGCCAGCAGTATTTGATCATTATTGCTTATTTTCTGTTTCTGTAATGACGAGCACCCTGTGATACCCGTCAACTTGAGCATACTAATGATGAAAGTGCACCCCTATCCCTATCAACCGAATTTTACCGTAAGCTCGATTGATTAATTCAGACAGCATATTTTCATATAACGCAATGTTGATCTCTTGAGATGACCGTTCTATCGTAACAGTTTTAAAGTTACTTAATTTTATCTTGATGCACTGATTTTTAATGTGACGATTTTTGTCATATTTTTTAAATCTTACTATTAAACGATTATGCAAATCGCTCAATATGGACAAGCAACTAGTATCAAGCATCCTATCCTGCCTAAAGGTTTGCTCTACACTAACGGATTTCCTGATTCGGTTAGGCTCAACTGCACGACTATCTATTCCTCTGCACTGCTCGTATAGTCGACTCCCAGCTTTTTCACTGAACTGATCAATTAATGTTGCTAACGAGATAGCCTGTAAATCAGAACACGTTTTTACTCCTATTGAATGCAATTTATTAGCAGTAACCTTGCCAACACCATACAACTCATCAACGGGCAAGTCTTTGATAAAATCATCAATCTCATGCGGGCGAATGACAAATAAGCCATTTGGCTTTTTCCATCCACTGGCAATTTTAGCCAGCAATTTATTTGTTGATACGCCTGCTGAAGCAGTAAGATGCACCTTATCCCATATTTTCTTCTGAATTGCTTTTGCAATGAGTGTTGCGCTACCTTGGTGGTGCGGAGAATCCGTTACATCAAGATAGGCCTCATCCAGTGAGAGTGGCTCAACTAATGGCGTAAATTCAAAGAAAATCGCACGAATAATCTCTGAGATTTCGCGATATTTCTGCATATTAACAGGCAAAACAACTAGATTAGGGCAAAGACGTTCCGCATAAGCTGTTGCCATTGCAGAGTGTACTTTAAATTTTCTAGCAATATAATTACACGTGCAAATCACACCGCGTTCTTCCGCAAGCCCTCCTACCGCAACAGGTTTATCAGCAAGCGTTGGATTATCGCGTATTTCAATAGCTGCATAAAAACAATCCATATCGACATGAATAATTTTTCTAGCATGATCAAGCAACATGAGTGAGCCCAAACTTATTATTAACTCTATTTTCCTCTTTCACCAAATGGGGTCCACTATAGCGTAAAACCTTGTCTTAAAGCCATTAGAATCTGCAGAACCCGTAAATATGTAAAAATCTCACCTTCCTAACAACATCGGGGTCTGGCTTGGCAAACCTGTTTGTGAGGCAGTGATATTAGATTGATGAAAGAAAACAGGATAGTTAGTTCGGTTTAAGCAATTGAAATGATTAGGTGGAAAAGAATTAGGACATTGCTTGACTAATTGCTCTGCTGCATCACACAGCCACTCTGCAAAAGGTTCCATCAGTCTACTAGCGCAATCAAAAGCAGCTCGCCCAATCGTATCTAGTGACTGAACCAGTGCACTGGCACTGGCTACAGCGTTACTTTCCTGAGAAGACAATACAAAGCTTGGCGTTTGCTGATCAACCGTTGCTCTTGCCAACAAGATGCCATTAAGTAGATGCCGATAAGCAGGATGCTTTTTAATGTTTCTGCTAATCATAATCCCGGGTAAAGTCTTAAAAACTTCCGCACTTTTTTCCGACTTAGAAACAACCCATGATTTACTATTTTCCTCCTTAAAGGGATATGAAGCTCTATCGAACAAACGCACATCAGGAATAGTATTATCTTTTGTTTCATCAATATAAATTAGCGGTAAATTGTTGTGAGACAAATGGCCTAGCGCTGAACGAAGAATATATCCCGAGCTAAACATAGTAGCATCCATTCTACTTATTCCTTCACGACCTGCAATCAGTTGAGCGATATGCGGCCGATTAAATTCACTGGCCATTGATTTTGCCAGCAGAACAGCGACATCAATGAGCAAATTATTTGCACTAACACCTATTACAGATGGAGAAAGTGCTGTGATAGTATTGTCTTTGCGTGCAGCATTTACAATAAATTTTAGCATTGGATCAATGGTTATCTTATCAAGAGAAATAGGCACAACATCAAACTCTAACCACCATCCACCTTTTTTTAAAATATAAAATCGATAAAAATCTGAACTAGCACCATGATTTGGCACAATGAATGGATTAGACTCGTTGGTAACTGTTGCTATGAATGCTTGAACAGAAGGGTCTATTTTAAATATCGAAAAAGGTTTCACTTTTATCGATACCTCAGATTGTCTTTTTGTCTCATCTAAAAATCGATCGTCAACAAAAAGATAAGCTTGATACTCTGGATTGGCCAATTGCCATTCATGAATGGCTTTTAAATGATCCTCTTTTACTAATGAGCCAAACCAAGCAAAATACATATTTTTTGGGATAATATTTTCTTGTAAGCGATGCATTTCATTCTCATTAATTTAAATATATTCAATTATCTCATCCTATTCCTTAAGGATTTATTAAATCCACAATATATCTACACCAACGGTGCCGAAGCAAGTCATTTAGGTTGAAGCAATAGAACATGACTTCATTCTAGACTAGAATGGAAATGCCGGTAATTGATCGGCGTCTTTTAGCCAGAACGGATGATGCCAATGGTCATAAATTGAAAATGGCATCTTACTCTGCTTAAATTCAAAAAAAGATAAATCACAAAGCAACCATTTGAGAAAATCCGCACAAATTTTGGGATTAATTAATTGACCTGCTTGATAGGCATCTTGAAACATCTGGTGTAAATGAAATGAAGTTGTTTCTCTTAAAATTTTTTGAATCTTTGTGTCAACTTCCCCTGGGATAACGCAAGAAACGCCAATATTTTTTTCTTCTAATTCTTGTCTAACAATGGCTGTTATTTCATCAAGACCTGCTTTGCTTGCGCAATATGTCGAACTTTCTTTAAGTTTAAGCGAGGCAGCTCTTGATGTGACATATAAAATACGAGATTCTGGTGGCATGTATGCTGCTAATAAAGCAGTTAATTTCATTGGGGCCAATAAATTAACAAAAAAAACCTCATCAATGCTCTCGCAAGTATAGTCGACTAAAGGTCGCGGTGGGCTTTTCATTCCTGCATTTTGCACGGAAAGACACAATGGCAATCCAGAATTTTTAATCGTTGCGGCAACATGTTCAATGTCTTTATTGGAAGTAAAATCTGCTTGAATAGGGATAAAATTAGAGAACAATGCTTTTGTTTCCTCTAACCTTTTCATATCGCGACCTGTTCCAAAAACAATCCAACCATTATTTAATAAATTTTGAGCAAGTTCAAAGCCAATTCCATGGCTAGCACCTGTTACTAAAGCCGATTTTTTTTGAATATTAATCATCACTGTTGTCCTTCTGCTAAGAAATTAAAAATGTAAAATATATCAGCTAAAAAATCAACAAGAAGCAATCCCGGATCAGAACCAATTACATCTTATCAAACATACCTTGAATAACATACTCAGCGTAATGTCTTGCCACCTCTTTAATGAAAGCAGGAAAATCTAATTCTGAGGCATGATCTGCTTTATCAGAAATAGTCCTGATAACAACAAAAGGAATATTATAATCATGACATACTTGCGCAACTGCAGCCCCCTCCATTTCGATAGCTGCAGTTGATGGCTGTGCCTCAGCTATAGCAGCTGTTCTTTGACTGCTATATACAAATTCATCGCCTGTGGCTATCGTTCCGCGAATGCATTTTGGTTCTGTAATTTTGAAACGTTGCAATATTTCAGCAGGAATTTTTCTTGACAAAGAAGAAAGAAGACCATCAGTAGCAGTGTGAGCTTTTTCAACCAAAGCTGTGTCAGCTTTAAAAAATATAACATCCGTTAATGGGATTTGATGGCGCGACATCAAAGGTCTTGCATCCATATCGTGTTGATATAATTGTTCAGAAATAACAATGTCACCAATATTTAAATCAGGTGTAGCAGCACCAGCAACCCCGGTAAATATGATTTGATTTACATTATATCTTTCAATAAGTACCGTAGCTGTGACTGCAGCAGCAACTTTTCCCCACCTTGAAAAAACCACAACCACATTCGCGCCATTCATTTTTCCTTTTATAAAAACTCTTCCCCCACGCTCTTCTTCACTAATATCCGTCATATGTTCTCTAAGACTTCCAATTTCTTCTGTCATTGCACCCATGATGCCAATCATTTCCATCATTTATCCTCTAATAGCCAACAAATACTACGATATAACGCTTTGGCTATCATATTCTCTTGATGCTCTATTTACACTAGATATTATCTCTGCGAAGATACGAGGCAAATCTGTGGCAGAACTACAGGGCGAAGAATGAGAAAATACCTCAAAACCTTACAAATTCCGTTAACAATCATTCTCTTGGGATTCCTCATTTTCGTCTTATTACCATGCCGCGCCCTAGCAGAACCCCAGTTGCATGGGAATAGCAAAATAGCTGAATGTATGGATGCGTTCAAGTTTGCAAAATATTCATACTACTCTCAAGGATTCGAACTCTACACACCACGCAAAATGCCTGATGACCTTGGGAGCAAAATGGTTCTTGGCACCCTTGACCAAGATATCTCAAAGGGAGGCTCTTTGTATGCCAACACTGATGTATTTGAGGTATTACCAAACATTCAGGCTGCAGCTTATGGCAGGGAAAATATTTCAAGCCAGACTATTTTTTGGGAAAAGAAGCCAATCAGCCAGACGCGAATTGTTGTGATCGATACACCTTTTAACTGGGAAGGAGACTGGTATTATCTGTACCTTATCAATGCAACTCAAACAGAGAATGATTTCCTGCATGCTTTAAATCAATGCGCTAGTCAAACAACTGAATCCCAATGCATTCGTGCTCTTTTTGACGGAACATGGCGACCTCAGCTTGTCTTTCAAGATGAAGCAACATCGAAATTATGGTTTATTAATGTAGGGGAGCCATACCAAATATTGGGTGACTGGAACGTGTATCTGCAAAGTCCCCGTGGATATAAAGCGGAATGCACTATTACATTCGATGGTCCCAAAGATGATCATTTTTCATACTTACCACCGTCCGTCCGCAAGCTGGCGCGCTTGCTCGATGACACCCTTGGAGCTGGAATGAATGAAGGCACACTTCAGCCAACAGCAACCCTCAGACTGCAAGTGAGTAAAGCTTGGGCAAACGCTTTTTGGAGACCTTGGGCACTCACTGACGGCGACAGATATAACTCAAAAACTGAGGTCGATGCTGGACTGAAAGAGTGGTCGAAAAAGGGTCCTGCTTATCTAAAGGTTTATAAACAAATCGTAACAACTTATCCAGTGGCAGAGCGGGAATTAGCAGCATATTACCAGCGTCATTTCAAACTCAATCACCGTGGCGCTGCTCAATTAGCTAAATATACGCTAGAGATCGTTTATTGTGCGAATTTTACATTTTCTGGCGGCGACTATCTTCGATACCAACATGTTGACAATAATCCTTGGCCGCACATTGAACGATATTAACTACCCTATTAATTACATTCTGGAGATCTAAAAAAGTGAAGAGGCTAATAAAAAAAGCCATTGCAGCACAAAAATTAGCATACGCGCCATATTCGCAATACGCGGTAGGAGCAGCTTTAATGACAACGTCCGGAAAAATATATACTGGCAGTAACGTTGAAAGCGCTTCATACAGCCTGACGATGTGTGCAGAGCGTAATGCAATTTTTAAATCTGTTACAGAAGGGCATAGAGATATCGCTACATTAGTTGTGGTAACTAAAGATAGCGGATTTCCCTGTGGCGCTTGTAGGCAGGTTATGAATGAGTTTAATCCAAATATGGTTATCATTGTCGCTAATAGTGAGGGGAAAACGTTATTTGAAAAACATCTTTATGAAATATTACCTCATGCATTTGGTCCTAGTAATTTAGCGTAATACATTCTTCATTTTTAAATAGAGGTAAAAATATGCGTTTCTCAACACCCACCAAACCCGTGCTTTTTGTCTTAACCAGTCATAATAAAGTTGGCAATACAGACAAACCAACCGGCTATTATCTTGCGGAAGTTGCTCATCCACTTGCTATCCTTGAGGCTGCAGGCATTAGCGTAGAATTTGCTTCGATTCAAGGCGGCAATGCACCAGTGGATGGCCTGGATCTTGAAGATAAAATCAATGCACGTTATTGGCATAATGCTGAATTTCGTAAAGCAGTCGCTAATACATTGTGCCTTGATGATGTGGATCCCAATCGTTATTCAGCAGTCTTTTTTGCTGGTGGACATGGCACCATGTGGGATTTTCCAGACAGCAAGGCCGTACAAAATGTCACTCGCGATATCTATGAGGCAGGCGGTGTAGTTGCTGCAATTTGTCACGGCCCTTCGGCTTTAGTTAATGTCAAATTGAGTAATGGACGCTATCTTGTAGCAGGTAAAAAACTCAGCGCTTTCACCAATGATGAGGAGCAGTCTATCGAATTAGACCATACTGTTCCCTTTCTGCTTGCTTCCAAGTTGATTGAACGCGGCGCACTGCATCAACCCAAACCAAATTGGAACAGCAATGTTGTTGTCGATGAGCGCTTGGTAACCGGTCAAAATCCCCAATCGGCAACAGGCGTGGGGGAAGCAATTCGCGATCTTTTATTAAAATAATAGCCGATTAATAAAGACTGCGAAGCAGACCACCTTCTGCCCTCAAGGCTGCGCCATTCGTTGCAGAGGATAAAGGACTTGCAACATAGGTAACCAAGTTTGCAATCTCTTCGGCAGTCAATAAACGCTGGGCTAAAGAGCTGGTACGATGTTTAGCAAAAAATTCTGCTTCGGCTTCAACAGCTGTTGCTTCAGGATTGGAAGCCATGTTTTTTAGGAATTCAGTCACTCCCTCTGAACGCGTTGGGCCCGGCAACACTGAGTTAACGGTGACCCCTGTTCCTTTGGTTAATTCAGCTAGGCCTCTTGCAACTGCAAGCTGAGCTGACTTGGTCAATCCATAATGAATCATTTCAGGCGGAATCATAATGCCTGATTCACTCGAGATAAAAATAATACGGCCCCAATTTTCTTTAAGCATGTGCGGCAGATAATAACGTGCAAGGCGTATCCCACTCATCACGTTAATTTCAAAAAGATTTAACCAGTCTTGGTCAGTAATTTTAAAAAAGTCTTTTGCTGCGTAAATACCAAGATTGTTTACTAAGATGTCAATGTGTTTCACCTGATCAATGAGCGTTTGCGTTCCTGCCATCGTACCCACATCAGCGACAATAGGCTCAACAGAACCATTTGCGCCAGAAAATGTCGCTACTGCTTCTTTTAATTTGGCAAGGCTGCGTCCCGTAATGATCACCTTTGCGCCTGCACCATACAAACTTTTTGCAATCGCTAATCCTATCCCACCGGTCCCACCTGTTACTAAAGCGGTTTTGCCTTGTAGATCTATTTTCATTTTTTCTCCAAATCTTGCACAAATATGATGTAATAGCTGTTAGCAGCGAGGTAAACACGCATAGCGTATTTACCTACTGTGGTCTGATTAACTAGATTTATTTTCTTACTAAGACACCAATCGCTCACTCAGCGTTATGCTGTTTCTCAAACAATGCTGCGGCACGTTTTTTCAACTGTGCTGGCGTGACATTTTCAATATGCGTTGCAACGCACCACTTGTGGCCAAATGGATCTTCGATCATCCCTGCTCGATCGCCGTAGAATTGATCTTCAACTGGCTTGATGATGTTTGCCCCCAACGCCTTGGCCTTTTTAACTGCCTGATCTACGTCTTTGGTGTAAAAGTGAATGCTGACAGCTGATGATGAGCCTGCTTTATAGCCCATTTTATGCATTTCAGGACATTCATCGGATAGCATGATCTTCGCATCGCCTAACTTTAATTCGGCATGAGCGATCTTTCCATCCGGCATATCCATACGTAGCACTTGCTTTGCACCAAACGCTGATTCGTAGAACTTAATCGCCTTCTTCCCATCGCTCACGATCAAATAAGGTGTAATGCTGTTATAGCCTTTGGGAATAAAAAGCACTTTCTTTTTGGTTGGGCTAGCTTTCAGCATCTTCTTTTTAGAGGTTACTGGTTTCTTGCCTTTTTTTAATGCTTTTCTTGCCATGGTGAGACTCCTTTTGCTTAAATGATAAAAAAGCATTAAAACATAAATGAGTCACACAATCACGCAATTTATTTATTATTTTTGCCATGTCATCCATTTTCACCTTTGATTAATTTATCAACTACCGTAGCATCAGCAAGCGTCGTTAAATCACCCAGATCCGTCAATTCTTTATTCGCTATTTTACGTAATAACCGCCGCATGATTTTGCCAGAACGTGTCTTTGGCAACGCTTCTGCCCAATGAATTGTGGTAATCGTGGCAATGGGGCCTATTATTTCACGTACACTCTGGATTAAGGTCTGCGCCAATGTTTCTGAAGGGACATAATTAAGTGCCAAGGTCACAAAAGCATAAATAGCTTGTCCTTTTAAAGCATCTGGCACACCAACAACAGCAGCTTCTGCAACAGCTGGATGTTGAATCAATGCACTTTCCACTTCCTCCGTACCAATACGATGCCCAGCTACTTTGAGCACATCATCCGATCTGCCTGCAATCCAGTAATAGCCTTCTTCATCATAATGGGCTTCATCGCCAGTTGTGTAACAACCAGGAAAATCCGTGAAATACGTTTTGACAAAGCGTGCATAATCGCCATAAATTGTTTGCATCATGCCTGGCCAAGGCTGCGTAATAACCAGTTTACCTAATTGATTTGGTTGAACCATTTGACCTTGATTATCCATAACCTTAGGCACCACACCAAAAAACGGCCAAGCAACCGAACCAGGTTTCAGTGGCGTGATGTAAGGCAAAGGTGTAATCATGATGCCGCCTGTTTCGGTTTGCCACCATGTGTCGACAATTGGACAGTGACCTTTGCCAATTTCATCGTAATACCATTGCCAAGCGGTTGGATTAATCGGCTCACCGACTGAGCCTAAAATACGCAAGCTATCCCGCTGCGTTGTTTGCAACCAAGTCTCACCATCTCGTCGTAATGCACGAATAGCTGTAGGTGCAGTATAAAAAATATTGACGTTATATTGATCAATGATTTCATAATAACGTGCAGGTGTTGGATATTGCGGCGTCCCCTCAAAAATTAAAATGGTTGCACCATTACATAATGGCCCATAAACCGTGTAGGTATGTCCTGTAATCCAACCTACATCCGCCGTACACCAATAAATTTCTTTATCGCGATAATCAAATACATAGTGATGTGTTGTGGCTGCATAGACTAAATAACCGCCTGTGCCATGCAAAATGCCTTTGGGTTTACCGGTTGATCCGGAAGTATAGAGCACAAATAAAGGATCAGATGCATCTAATACAGCGGGTGCAAAATCCGCTGGCTGCGAAGCAATGCATTCGTGATACCAATGATCTCTAGGCGTCCACGCAACAGCAACCTCATTGCGTTTCACAACAATAACACTTTTAACCGTATTAACCGTTTGCAATGCTTGATCCACTTGCTCTTTAAGTGGGATAACTTTTCCGCCACGGATACTCACATTGGCTGTAATTACCAATTGGCAGCTGGCATCAAGCAGCCTCGCAGCCAATGCCGGTGCTGAAAAACCGGCGAAAACCACAGAATGTATTGCCCCTAACCGCGCACAAGCAAGCATGGCAACAATCACTTCTGGAATCATGGGCAAATAAATGCAGACCACATCACCGCGTTTAATGCCTTGCTGCTGTAAAGCATGCGCTAATCGGCATACGTCTTCATATAGTGCTTGATAAGTAATTTGCTTCGCTTCGCGAGGATCATCACCTTGCCAAATGATTGCTATTTGATCGCCGCGTGTTTGAAGGTGTCGATCCAGGCAATTGTAAGCCGCATTCAATTTACCTTCTACAAACCATTTAATGTTGAATTGATTAAAATCACCTTCACACACTTTATGCCATGGTGCAAACCAAGAGATCCGTTGTTGTGCTTGGTCTTGCCAAAAAGAAGTAGGATCGTTAATCGATTGTTGATAAAGATCATCATATTGCGCTCTGGTTAACGATGGTTTTTGCATTTGGTTCTATCCTTAAAATCATGTAAACTGTAAAACTTATAAACTAACTCAAGGACCAGAGCCATGTCACTCTTTTTATCTTATATTAAACTAGGTGAAAATCGATACCGCGAACATTATGGTCTTTCATTTGAGCAATTTCAGGTTGGGCAACAATTCAAACATCGTCCCGGTATCACGATTAGCCAGCAAGATAATAAAGATGAAGCCTTAGATACCATTAACAATGCGCAATTGCATTATGACGATACTTATGCAGCCCAAACAGAATGGAAACATTGTCTAGGTGTCAGCACCATGACTTTGCAATTATTAACCGGCATGACGTGGAAGACTTTTGCGCAAAAAAAACGTGTTTTAAGTTTTGATGATATTGCAATGACTCATCCTGTTTTTGGTGGCGATACGCTTTATGCAGAATCTGAAATCATTAAAAAAGAAACCTATCCACAAGATGAAAATGTTGGCTTAATTCATGCTTTAACCAAAGGATTCAATCAACATCATGATATCGTTGCAAAAATACAATATCAGCTCTTAATTTATAAAGCTAAAAGTGCTTTTAATTTAAAAGAGGAAAAGTTTTCTGCTTATTATCAATTAGCCGATCAAACTTATGTTGAAAGTGTTGGTATTTATTACGAAGATCTTGATGTTGGTGAAATCTACGAACATTTTCCAGCTAAAACCATTACTTACGAAGAAAACAAAATGCATGCATTAAGATCACTTGAATGGAATCCAATGTATGCCAATTTAGATAAAGAAAAAATGCCTATCAGCGAGTCATTTTTAGTAGGTACCGTTACTGCACTAACAACACGAACGTTTGGGCGTGTGGTGGCTAATTTGCAATGGAAAAATATTCAACTGCCGACAATTGCTTATACCGGCGATACTATTCGTGCAGAATCGAAGATTATTGCAAAACGCGAATCCAAATCACGCCCTGAGCAAGGGATCATCACTGTCGAGACAAAAGCCTTTAATCAAAAAGGCGAATTAGTTTGTGTTTATGAACGGCATCTTCTTATTTATAAAAAAGGGCTTGGTCCTTATAAAAAGGCAGGGTATTAAATGTCTATCTTTTATCAAGCAGGTACCGTTACCGCTTTTTTATCAGGTGTTTATAACGGTGATGTGCCATTCAAAACACTCTCGCACTATGGCGATTTTGGCTTAGGCACATTCAATGGCGTTGATGGGGAATTAATCGCAGTCGATGGTGTTTTTTATCGCGTCGATGCAAAAGGAATCGCGAGCATCGTCTCGCCTGAATTATGCACACCCTTTGCCGTGCTCAACCAATTTCAAAAGGTCGAGCCGCTTATCTTAGAAGGCAATTTTGATTTAAAAACGCTAAGCGATGCGCTAGATAAGCATCTAACAACCACGAATATTTTTTATATGATGCGTATTGATTGCGAGTTAGAATGGATAAAATTACGCAGCGAATCCTGTCAGCCGCGCCCGTATCGTCCATTAACTGAAACATTGCCTTTACTGCAAACCCTATTTGAATTAAACCAGACAAGAGGTACGTTAGTTGTCTCGCGATGCCCAGATTATAGCGCTTCAGTGACTATTCCAGGATTTCACTATCATTATATTAATGACGAACGCACAACAGGTGGGCATGTTTTTGATTTTAAATTGCGACGTGCAACAGTCATGATTAATCCATTGCGTCAATTTAATATGATTTTATTTAATAACAAAGAATTTGATCAATGTCAGTTAGATATGAAATTGCTTTCTGGATTAAAAGAAATAGAATAGGAGAAATAAATGAATACCCGACGTAAAGCTGCTGAATTAGTGGTTGATTGTTTAGTCAAACATGATGTTAAGTATATCTTTGGCATACCTGGTGCAAAAATTGATGCCGTTTTTGATGCCTTGCTTGATTCACCTATCAAATTAATTCTTTGTCGCCACGAACAAAATGCCGCTTTTATGGCAGCTGCTTATGGTCGCTTGACTGGCAAGCCTGGTGTGGTATTAGTCACTTCAGGTCCTGGTGTGTCGAATTTAGCAACAGGATTATTAACGGCAACTACAGAAGGTGACCCCGTCATTGCAATTGGCGGCAATGTGGCACGTTCATTTAAATTAAAAGAATCCCATCAAAGCACCGATAATCTCAAATTAATGGAAGCTGCAACCAAAGCACGCATGGAAGTATTGGACGTTGCAACCATTCCAGAAGTTTTTGAAAATGCCTTCCGTCTCGCTTGTCGACCTAAAAATGGCGCTGTCTTTATCAGCTTGCCGCAAGACGTGTTAGCTGAAAAAACCGATCTCATTGCACGTGCACCAGCAGCCACCATTTGCTATGGCGCTGCGCCAGAAGCGTTGTTATCACATGCGGCCAAGGCGATTAATACAGCAAAATCGCCGGTTCTTTTACTGGGCCTTGAAGCAAGCCGTCCTGAAAATACTGAAGCCATTCGCAAATTATTAGCGCATACAGGGCTTGCCGTTGTTAGTACTTATCAAGCCGCAGGGGTTGTTTCACGAGAATTAGTGAACCGTTTTGTTGGTCGTGTAGGGCTCTTTAAAAATCAGCCAGGAGACAAATTACTGGATGCTGCAGATGTGGTGATCACCATTGGTTACAATCCTGTAGAATATGATTCCGAAATATGGAATGCAAAAGCAAATAAAAAAATTATTCATATTGATTACAATCCATGCGATATTCACTTAAGTTATCAACCGACTATAGAAATACTTGGCAGTATTGCTGAAAACGTACAAAAACTTTTCCCATTGATTGAAGCCAATAAATTGTTTTCTTACAGTGAATTAACTGGAGAATTGCAGCAAAAACTTCGCGAAAAAATAGAAAGTGGCAAAAATAAATCTGGTACGCTGATTCATCCACTACGGTTTATCTATGATTTAAGATCAATGATCGATGACGACACAACAGTGATCAGTGACATTGGTACCCACTACATGTGGCTAGCCCGTTATTTTTATTCCTACCAACCGCATCATTTATTATTCAGCAATGGCCAACAAACCCTTGGCGTGGCACTCCCTTGGGCAATCGCCACTCATTTTGCAAAACCAGGTAAAAAGATCATTTCTATCTCAGGCGATGGTGGCTTTTTATTTTCCGCAATGGAATTAGAAACAGCTGTGCGCGAAAAGACACATTTTGTGCATTGCGTGTGGCGTGATGGCACTTACAACATGGTGTTAGAGCAACAAAAATTAAAATATAACCGTGAAAATGGTGTACATTTTGGCAATGTCGATATTGTGAAATTTGCGGAAAGTTTTGGTGCACAAGGGTTACGTATCAACCATGCCGATGAGCTGATGCCTATTTTAAAACAGGCGTTCTCGCTACAAGGGCCTGTTTTAATTGATGTGCCAATTGATTATACAGATAATCAAGAGTTATTTGTGACTAGCCGAGAGATAAATTAAAAAAAGTATGATTGACATGAACTTAAATTCAATCTAATCCTAAGACATTCTTTGCCCTATCAATGCCAAAATGTTTTTTGGTGCGTAGCCCGTGCTTTCTGATAAGAAGCCGCTGTTAATCGCACATGTAAAAAGATACGATAAACTTATTGTTGAGTTTGGCGCTGTTAGCTTTTCTGCATGTTTCTCCTCAATACCCTCTGCGCTACCCTTCATCACATCACGGAAAGCTATTGCTGCATCTCGTTCAGCTTGTAAGTCTGATTTATCTCTGAACTCATTTCTTGATTCATCAAAAAAACGAGGGCTGCTAGTATTCAATTGCGAATTTATCTTTTTGATCCCAGCATTCAAACTAGCAATAATTTCTAGGAATTGCTTAGTTTCGTTAGAGTCTTCCCCCGTAACTGCGAAGATAGCGTCTTGAAAATATTCTGCTGGGTCCTCCTCAACTTTAGCACCTTCTTGTAACAAATACTTCGCTATGTTAATGCTGTCATATTCCGCAGCATAATGGAGTAGCGTCTTGCCATTGCTGTCTTTGCCCTCAACTCCTGTGGAGTTTATTTTTATTAATTTTTTGAACTCATCTAAGTTATCTTCTGAGATTACTTTGTAGATGGGATCTTTAAAATTTTTTTCTGGGCCACTAATTTTAGTGAATGCTCGTACCTTTGCTCGTAACAAATATTTTGCCATGTTATCTTGGTCATTTCGCTTAGCACAAGCATAGAGTATCCCACGACCCCACTCATCTTCCCGTGTCAATAATGAGGGATCTATTTTTATTAATCTTTCGAGCTTATCAAATTTATTGCGTTCAATTGCATCGATAGCGTCACGTAAAGATGGCTTGTTTTTAGAATTGTGAAACATAATGGTTTCCTCATAAATCTATCTACTAGTAGATAGTTGATTTAGTTAAAAAAACATCTCAAAAAAGATGTGTCTCGATATGCTTCCTTATCATTTGCAATCTCCCTTCATCCTGAAATAATCTTGCCAATAAAAGTGATCCTTCTAACAAAGCCAAGATAAACTCCGCTGCTTTCTTTGCGCTGCCAGAGAAATGAAAATCGCCAGCAGCTTTTCCTTGAGAAAGCAGTTTTTCAAGCCACTTTTCGATACGATTAAAAAAATTTCTTACTTCAAATTGAATTATTTCTGGCAGTGTTAATACATCAGATGCCAGCATGCCGCCTAAACACATTTTTCTATTCGATGCATAGGTTTGCGAAAAAACACTCGTCAGAAATAAATTAATTTTTTTCTTATAGCCCATTTCATTATTTTCTAAAACAGCAGTAAGCTCGCCATGTAGTCTATCGATATATCTCGCTACCACCGTTTTACCTAAGTCTGCTTTCGCAGGAAAATAATAATGAATACTGGATGTTTTAACTCTTGCGACTTCCGCGATGTCACGAAAGCTAAACGCATTATAACCTTTTGTTTGAATTAAAGTTTCAGCAATATCCAAAATGTTGTCATAGACAGTACTTTTGTTCATGGCAGGCATTCTATCGATCAATAGATAGAGTGTCAACCCCGCGCAACACACTCGTCGCCGCATTTTCTTCAAATCTTGCCGCAGCTTCAATATACTCCATCACCGTATTCACATTCTTCCATCGACCTTGCCGCATAATGGCAGGTAACGATGCGCCATCACTGCTTGCCGCAGTCGCAAGCCCGCGGCGCAAGCTGTGGCTGCTAAAATCAAATGCATCGGGAACACCAGCAGCACTAGCACGTTTTTTTAAAATATGACTGACAGATAATGGCGTGAGAGGCGCTATATCAAGTTGATTATTGAGATAAATTCGCCTAAACAGGGGGCCTTGCTTGATCCCTGATTGATCTAACCACTGTTTGAGCGCTGAAACAGGGCAAAGTGGCTCTCTACCATAAGGAATTGCACAATACTGACCTTGATGCGTTTGATCTGTTTTTGAATGCGGAATCAGGATATCAATGCCCTGCTCCTTCCATTCAATATGCTCATAATCAATCACCACCACTTCGCTACGTCTGAAGGCCCCAAAAAAAGCAAGCTGCAGCAAAGCATTATCACGACAAGCACGTAGTGACGCTTCCCCCACAAGATGCATGACTATTTTCAATAACTGCGCAGGCAAAAGCGCTGGCGCTTTATCTTTAGGCTTGCCATGCGTGCGCATGATCCCGGTTAAGGTCTTGCCAACCGCTGGATGTTGCGTTGGGTCGTGAAATCCTTGGTAGACATGCCATTGTTTAATGGCCGTCAACCGTCTTGCGAGTGTACGCGGATTGAGTGTGCCTGCAAACGCTTGCAAATAAAGCAAAATCGCATCAGTATTCGCAGGCAACCGCCCACCCCATTTTTCAAAATGACGGATGTCAGATTGATACGCCTGACGCGTATGTTCACTAGTCGCCGCATGAATATAGGGGTTATCAAATGGCACGGATAATGCTTGTGGTGCCTGAAGTACCAGCAAATCGTTTTCGTTAATGGATGTTGTTGTCATGATGTCTCCTATCATAGCAAAAAATGTTGACAGGATCACTTGTACTGCTGTAGCATTACACTTTTTTCTGGGGTAAGACATGTTATTGCAAGCAATGTCGTTGGACGAATTTTTAGCCTTAGCGAAAACTGCCCGTCGTGTGGCGGTTTTTCAAGAGGTGATCGCTGACCGGTTCACACCCATCACCGTTTATGAAAGTTTAAATGACACGTTGCCAAACGGCATCATCTTAGAATCTGGATTACAACAAAAAGAAAGTGGGCGTTATTCTTTTTTAGCGTTCGACAGCTTAGCGAATTTAGCAGTTAAAGATAATGTTGTCACGGAAACCATTGGTACGCAATCAACGTCTGTCACCGAATCGCCCTTTAATCGCTTGCGACAATTGAAAAACACATTAAATTATGTCACTAAACCCTCTGTTGCGCCACTGATCACCAGTAGCATTGGACTCGTCACCTATGACGCAAT
>Ga0207129_1014_pt1 | contig 56385 bp, 43 predicted proteins | sample Alteio_BWMinHeat_15_FD_153517 | JGI IMG/M metagenome (GOLD analysis project Ga0207129, IMG submission 153517) | Enriched cells from forest soil in Barre Woods Harvard Forest LTER site, Petersham, Massachusetts, United States -... | ecosystem: Environmental > Terrestrial > Soil > Temperate forest >... | reverse complement strand
TGCGTACCGGTGCCGGAAAGAGGTGCCGTTCCTTTGAGATTCGATGATCGATTCGGCGGCTAGCGATCCCGATTTCAACGCGTAAAAAATCCCTTCACCGGTGAAGGGCTCGACCACACGGGCAGCATCCCCAACATAAAAAAGGGTGGGATCATCGGTTTCGACAGGGTGGCGGAATAAGGGCGCTACGGTGTTCCAACGCTGTCCGGGCGCAAGTCCGAAACGCTCCGATATTCGTGAGCGAAGTTCCTCGATCTTCTTAGGCCGCGCCACGATGCACAGATTAACTGCCCCTTGGTCTACTGTTCCGATACCCATATATCCAAGGTCGTTGAGCTCCAGAGCGATATGCGACGGCCGATCCGCGAAAAAGTAGGTCTGGCACGCAACCCGGTCAGTTTTGGTCCGAGGGAAGGCGCCCAGGAATCGAGCTACGGATGAATTTCTTCCATCGGCAGCTACCAAGAATTTTGTCCTGACCTGCCGCCGACCCGTCTTAATTAACCACCCGCGCCCGACGCTGGTGACGGGCTCGCCTTGCCAGATTTCCGCACCTGCTTTTTCAGCGTTAATGAGAAGCGCGTGGTCAAGCACACTCCGCCTGATACCCGTCTCGGGCGGACCAGCGTGTGGAAACCGATGCTCGATCTGGTGGCCGCGGATATTAGTGAAGGCGACCCATTCTAAACGAGCGGAAGGCAAGCCTGCGATCTCCTCAGCGACACCAAGCTGATCGAATACTTCCCAACAGCCCGGATTGAGGCAATCTCCGCAGACTTTTTCCCTAGGGAAAACCGCTCGATCGATCAACAAAGTCTTTAGCCCGGCTTTGGCGGTGAACGCGGCGGCGGTTGAACCGGCTGGTCCACCTCCGATCACCGTCACATCCCAATCTGTCATACAAACAGTTCACCGATCGCATCGGCCACCATCCGGCCTGAACGGCTCAGGCTGATAGTGCCGGCCCGGCGTTGAAGATATCCGGCCTCCTCAAGGTCCTGAATATTCGCTGACCACGGCATCAATAGTTCCTCGGCGATTCCTTGATTCATTCTCAGACCGAACACGATTTTCTCACTAAGTTGTGTCTCCAAACTTAGTGACTCAGAAAATACCTGGGCATTCCCGCCAAGCTCAATTTGGGCGACATAATTGCTTGTGTTCGAAATATTCTGCCATCGACACCCCGAAACCGTGGAAAACGCGGAGGGCCCGAGGCCGAGATAATCGTTGCCGCTCCAATAAGCCAAGTTGTGTAAGCATTCCTCGCCCGGCAACGCGTAATTCGAAATCTCGTATTGAGAATAGCCGTGGCGGGTCAGCGTATCCATCGTCACCTCGAACAGGTCGGCATCTTGGAATTCGTCCTGGGAAAGCTGTCCGATAGCGAGCTGCCGAAAAAACTCGGTGTCTTCTTCGTAGGTTAAGCAGTAGGCCGAGATATGTTCCGGGCCCAGATTGACGGTCTGTAAAAGCGATTCTTGCCACTGAGCGGGAGTTTGCCCGGGGATACCGAAGATCAGGTCCAGATTGATTCTTTTGAAACCGGCTCGGCGCAGAATCTGGTACGATCGGAGAGCTTGCGCAGCCGAATGGACTCGCCCAAGCCGTGCCAGTAAATCGCTCTGCCAAGCCTGTACTCCCATGCTGATCCGGTTCACACCCAGCGACAAAAGGAGTTCCGCTTTCTCTTCTGACACGGTGGCTGGGTTCATTTCGAGCGTCCATTCACGCAAGGCGCTCAGGTCCACCCGGTCCCGAAGTCCGCTGATCAAATAATCAAGTTGCCGGGTCGACAATGCCGATGGAGTTCCGCCGCCAAAAAAAATAGTGTGCGGTTGAACCCGATCAGAACCGAAGGTGTCCAACTCCAGTAAGACCGCATCAAGGAAGGCCTGAGTTTTGTTCCTGTCCGACGCCTCCTTATAGAAACTGCAATACGGACAAACTTTCGGGCAAAACGGAATATGAACGTAAAGATGTCTCAGGCTCACCGGTTATAGGTTATAAGTTTTACGTTTTAGGTTTTAAGTTGTAGGTGCGGGGCGATACAGACGCTCTGCCAACGTTCCGGTTCAATCTAAACTTAAAACTTACAACCTATAACCTAAAACTCGTTGGTCTCCGCGGCACGGGTTTTAAGTTATAAGTTTTACGTTTTAGGTTTTAAGTTATAGGTGCGAGGCAACACAGACGCTCTGACAACGTTCCGGTTCAACCTAAAACCTAAAACTTAAACCCTAGAACTTAAAACTTGCGAGTCCTGGTCAAGTTATCCCTAACCGCCGTTTTTGCGACGACGTTCTGCTATGGCGCCGAGAACGAAGCGCCGCCGGCGCCTCTGCCGACCCCTACACCCGTGCCGGCCCGATCCATCGTTGTTCGAACCGAAAGCCCGGACGCGATTTTTGATTACAGGACCAATAATTCAGTCGTAGCCAGGATGGTGAACGACGTAGTGATGTCTGTGACCGGCGAAGGCAGCGTCGCTGCTGCCTGGGCGTCCCTGGTAAAGCCGAGCGATATCGTCGGTATCAAGGTCTCCGCCAATGGAGCGCCGCTTTTCAGTACCCGGCCGGCGGTAGTCCAGGCGATCGTCAATGGTCTCAGGGAAGCCGGAGTGTCCGCGGACAATATCGTGGTCTGGGATCGAGAAGCAGAACTCCTTAAGAGGGCCGGCTTCCATTCGCGTGTCGGTGATTACCGGGTGTTATGGTCCGAGGGCAATTATGACCCTCAAGTCGCCCTCAGTTCCCCTGTATCCGGCCAATTGATCTATGGGGATTTGTTTTTTGTCGGAAAGAATCTCCCCTCTTTCAAAGAGGAACTCAAACTGGCGGAGGACAACAAAAAAAAGGGGATTGCCGGCCAACATCAGCAACGAAAGTCATGTCAGCAAAGTCCTGACGAAAGTCGTGACTAAAGTGATCAATGTACCGGTCCTGGCCGACAACATCTATTGTGGCCTTTCCGGAGCAATGTTTAACATGACTGTGCAAAACGTCGACAATTGGCGCCGTTTGGTGCAACCGCCTGATGAAGGCGAATCGATCCCGGAAATGTATTCTGACCCGAGGATCAGCCAAAAGATAGTGCTCACTATTATGGACGGGTTGGTTGCGCTCTACGCCGGTGCGCCCTTTGGAGACGCGAACTATGCCATCCACTTCGGCACCATCTATGCCAGCAAGGACCCGGTCGCAATCGACGCGATCGCTTCTAAACAACTCGATAAATGGCGGGTCGACGCCAAAATGGATCCGGTCTCTAAGACGGCGAAATACGTCGAGACCGCCGCTTCGATGGAGTTAGGCAACGCAGAGTTGAGTCGGATCGAAATTCGAGACGTCAGATAAAATCATTCGCCAAAGGTCACTAAGATTCGAGACAGACTGATTCCACAGCAAGGCCGCAAAGGCCACAAAGAGGATTTTCTATGTCTGATCTTCGTGGTCTTTGTGGCCCCGCTGTGAAATTTTTCGTTCGAATCTTACACTGAAATGATCGATCCCGAGCTTTGGCAACTGCTCAAGGGCGTTTCCCGTTCGTTCTACCTCAGTGTTCGTTTTCTTCCGAGTCGCATCCGGCCGGCCATTGCCTTGGGATATTTGTTGGCCAGGGCCAGTGATACTATTGCGGATGCCAACTCGCTCGCAGCTGCTGATCGCTTAAAAGTCCTTAACCAGCTCCGAGCACAACTTTTCAGCGTGGATCCGAGTCTAAAGCGGGTTCTTAAAGAATGCGCTCAGCAGCAACCGGATGGTGCAGAACGGCAATTGCTGGAGCGAGTCGAAGAGATCTTAGCGTGTGCTCGCCAATTGCCCCGGAACGATCAAGACCTGTTGCTGGAAGTCCTCGGACGCATCATGCGAGGGCAAATCCTGGACATAGAACGTTTTGAACTCGCGTCTTCACTGCGTGCCCTGCGATCGCCGGAAGAGCTCGACGAGTACATTTACCTGGTTGCCGGTTCCGTCGGCGAGTTCTGGAGCAAGCTTTGTTTGCAGGCCTGGACCCCATATGCGCGGGTAGAGGACAAAAAAATCGTTACCTTGGGCACGGAATACGGCAAAGGGCTGCAACTGGTTAACATCCTCCGCGATTACCCGCAGGATGTGCGCCTTGGGCGTTCTTATCTCCCAGTCACCGGAGCCCTGTCCAAAGACATCAAAGTAGCCGAACCGTTGTTTCAGGAGTGGCGTGGTGTTGCCCGGCGTCACCTTGAATCCGGAGCTCAATATGTCCAAGCGATCCGCCCAATCAGGGTGCGGTTCGCGTGCGCGTTACCAGTCCTGATCGGGATAGAAACGCTCAGTAAAATGAAAACCGTCCCTCCGTTCGGGCGAAAGATAAAAGTCTCTCGGGGCCGGGTTTACTGGTTAATGCTGCTCTCTTTGCTGATCGCCGTCGTTCCCGGCTGCGACAAAATCATGATGCGGCAGCGACCTAGATTATCCTGAAGGGATAACTGGACTGAGCCAGGGGTTTTAACCCCTGGAACCCATAACGGAACGACCCGCCCTGAAAGGGCGGAAGGAAATTCATTATCGCTTGTCGGCTAGATCAATGTCCGTTCCTTGGAAGACGATTCTTGCGCCCCTTCAGGGCGGGACTTCCTTTTTGTCCTTACCAGGGGTTAAAACCCCTGGCTGAGTCCTGCAGTCGCTTCGCGACAGGTCGCCACAACCCCGAATGCCGCTCTTCCCAGCGCCATCGCGGCGAGCACCACCTCTCACTTCTCACCTCTCACCAATCACGTCTCACTTCTTGTACAGACTGAGCGTGATCAAGAAATCGATCGCGCGTTGCAAAGACTCATCCTTCAACTGCGCCTTGCTGGTCTTGCCGGCTTCCTGCTCTTCATAGGCATCGAGCTCAGGGTTAGTGCCGTTAACCAAGGCCGCTTCATTTAACCGAGGTCGTTCTTGGTCGGTAATGAATGGTTCGAGTGGCCCGGAGTCGCTCTGGGTTAGAACTTGATTTTCAACGTCTTGCGGTTCGTTCACCACGATGTCGGGGACCAATCCGCCCGGGAAAATCAAAGGCAGACCTGCAATCTGAACTTCGCTTTCTGCGACAGAAACCTGTAGGTCCCCTAATGGTTCAGTCTTGTATTTTACAGCGCGACCCGCTGTGGTTTGGCCGATCAACAACGCCCGGTCCTTCGTTTTCAGCACGCCGGCGATGACCTCGGCTGCACCGGCGGTTTGCCGATCGATCAGTACCGCAATCGGCCCATGGTAGAGAGGGGTTGATTGGCTTGTGAACTTCTTTGGTTCAGCTCCCTTTGTGGCCAGATTGAAGGTCGGCTCGCCGTTGCCAACAAACCGGCTGACAATGCTGTTTGCTACATCGTAGTCGGAATCTTCAGAGACGGTGCGAAGATCGATAATCAAACCTTCCACGTTTCTTGATCGTGATTCACCGAGCGCGTTATCCAGTTGCGTCAAAGTGTTATCCTTCAATGTTCCCAGTCGGATATAGCTGAACCGATTTGACACGACCTCGTAGCGAAACGGGCGCACTGGGATAGCGCGGGCGAACTCAGATTGGGTCTGCACCCGAACGCCAGGGCCCAACTTTGCGAGCAACAACTTGATGGCGGCTTGGTTTAATTCGTCGTTAGTCAACGCTCGAGAATCGACATAGTTGGTCCGCAATTTGTCGAGGATCTCTTTTAGCTGGTTCACATCCAGGTGATCGATCAGGCTGGATGACCCAGATTGAGCCGAGCTTGCCGGCGAGGCTACCGGCGTAGGCGAGGGAGTTTCCACTGCCAGGGCTGCGGAGGTTAGTCCGGCCAGCAATACAGAAACGGACACAGCGTACTTCATCTCTTTAAATTGTAGGAAGCAATAGCCGCATTTTGCACTTAGTCCAATGGGGACGTGTTTTCTCCTCCGTGGAGCGCTGCCTCGCTTGCGAGGCCGACTCGGTCGGAACAACCGTCGGTCACGATACGAAGGCGTGATGTATCGTTCGGTGAACACATCCTTTGATCAGTTCACCAATACATCCCGCCAGGGAGAAAAAGTCGTTAGATTGCAACGATATGCGCCGGTTCGCCATAGGGCGCTTCACGGTTCCGACCGACTCGGCCTCGCAAGCGAGGCAGCGCTCCCCGAGTGCCCTACCTTTCCCCAATATCCCGCCGGAAATAGCAGCCATCGAATTCAATCATACCGGCGGCATCATAGGCCTTTCGGCGCGCGCTGAGAATGGAATCGCCTACAGCGGTAATTCCTAGTACCCGGCCTCCAGAAGTCACAATGCGACCTTCCTGTTCTCGGGTTCCGGCGTGAAAGACCAGTACATCTTTCAAAGCAGCGACTTCAGGCAACCCAACGATCGGTTTGCCAGTCTCGGCGCGGTCCGGGTAACCCCTCGATGCCAGGACCACGCAAACGGACGCCGCAGAGCTCCACTGTGGGGTGACCTCGCGCAAACGGCCGGCTATAGTGGCTTCTAACAGTTCTACCAGGTCGCTGGAGAGTCTCGGAAGCAGGGCCTGAGTCTCAGGGTCGCCGAATCGAGCATTAAACTCTAGCACTGCCGGCCCGCGTTTTGTCAGCATCAACCCTGGGAACAATAGACCTTGGAAAGTGATCCCCTCAGCTTGGATGCCGCGCAGAAAGGGTTGAAGTATTTCTCGTTCAATAAGGGCAAGGTCGCGGGGAGAGAGGGTTTGGGAAGGACTAAACGCGCCCATCCCACCGGTGTTGGGTCCGTGGTTACCGTCGTAGAGCGCCTTATGGTCCTGGGCCGTCGGGAACAAACAATAGTTCTGGCCATCGACCAGCGCATGCACCGAACACTCGGTCCCTTGTAGAAATTCTTCGACCACGACCCGGCTTCCCGCGTCACCAAATAGCCGCTCTTCCATCATCCGGCGGATGGCTTGTTCGGCCTCTTGTAAATTGTGAGCGATGACCACTCCTTTGCCCAGCGCCAGCCCGTCTGCCTTTATCACCGTTGGAAAGCCGAAACTTTCCACTGCCCGAATTGCTGCATTGGCGGAATCGCAAACTGCAAAACCTGGACTGGCGATCCCGTAGCGAGCCATGAATTCCTTGGCAAAGCTCTTCGATGACTCGAGACGAGCTGCCGCCTTAGTCGGACCGAAAATCTTCAGACCAGCTTGTTGAAACTCATCGACGATCCCATTTGCCAGCGGGTTGTCCGGTCCGACCACAGTCAGATCGATCGCCTTATCGACCGCGAACTGTTTGAGTTGCGAGATATCATCCGCAGGGATCGCAACGGCGGTCGCGAACTCCTTAATCCCCGCGTTGCCGGGAGCGACATAGACACCGGTCACGCTCTCGGACTGCTGGAGCTTCCAGGCGAGAGCGTGTTCACGGCCACCGCCCCCAACAACTAAGACTTTCATTGTCTAACGAACAGCAGGTACAAAAACTGTGGTCTCGTCCGGCAACTCCTTAGGCTTCAGGGTGAACTGGTTGGGAACCCGCACCACATGGGGCTGGCGTGACAACCATTCTCCTAAACCGCGGAGCGGTACTTTTGATGAGTATGCCGTCGAATACATCATTGGAATGATGATCTTCGGCTGTAGCCGATCGACGGTGGTCTTGCGCATCTGGTCGGTGAAATTCGATGGGCCCCCAACCGGTAAGAACAAGACATCCACGTGCCCGATATCGATCGCCTCCGTTGGCGTGATCGCGTCTTCGATTGCGCCGAGGTCACAGAAGCGAATCCCATCGTTTGACCAAACGTAAGCAACATTCAGTTTAGTCGAAGTAGCATAACTCTCTGAACTGGTTTTGACTCCGATAATTTTAACGCCGTTAGCGCGATTAACGCCGCTTGCCATCGAGCTCCTCAGGATCACCGGTGACCCGGACGCTAAGTCGGTGAAATTTGCGGTCTCATCCTCATGCGTAACCAAAATAATATCGGCCGGCACCGAGCCCGGCTTTACCGGATAAGTTAGGGCCGACGGATTAAATGGGTCGGTTAAAATATTGAGCCCGAGAGACGACGTGATCAGGAAACAGGTGTGCCCGAGATACTGGATCGTGACTTGTCGCGGCCCGATGGGGTGCGCTGGTTGTTGTCCTTCGCGCTGAGGGCGACGATGATGCTGGCAACCAGCGAGAAGGAGAATAGCGAGGAGAAAAGGGATGCAGCGACGCATTCGTTGTTCTGTGAGAGAATAAGTGCAGAGACTGGCACAGCGGGACAACGCCGTCAACGCCGTCGTCGCCCAAGATTGGTGGGGCGAGGCTCGTCGATCTTCCACACAGCATCAACAGGGCGGTTGAACGGTAGGGATGAGCCCCCGCTCATCGGTAGAAGCCCGTCGCGAAAAGCGGATGAGCAGGAGCTCATCCCTACCGCTTACCCATCAACCCGCAGGTAGGGAAGCTCGAAATCGGACCGGAGACATTCCGGTTGCTCGTCGGAACGCGCAGGCAAAGGCGCTGGGATTGTTGAAGCCAACGGAAATACTCACTTCCGACGCTTCTGCCCCGGTCGTCGATCAGCAGCTGCATCGCCTTGATCAAGCCGACCAATTGCGGGAAGTAGTGCGATCAGACGCTAAATCCAATCTGATGGATTTTCACCCGGAACAAGTGAATGGCCATTGGTACATTCAGTACCCGCTGGCCGTTTTCGGGTGGGAGGTTGAGAAAACGCCCTAGGGGTGTACGGCGATAAGGTAGGGCGAGAAACTCGGCGCGCCCCAGACATCGGCTCCTGAAGACGGCTGTCCGCGCCGGTTTTGAGCCGCGGCATGGAGCTTGACCTTGCCCAAAATACCGGATTGTCCCGGAACGCATCGTCTTTGTGTGAAGCACAACGGGCGAACCAAACGCAACTGAACTGCTCAAAACCGGCGCGGATTAGAATTCAGAGCTAATCGAGCTCCCGGGCGCGTCGAGTTTTTCGCCCTGCCTCTCACCTCTCACCTTCATATCCCTTCGGTACTTCACGAACGCCTTCTTGTTCACAGCGGAGAATCCTTGGGCTTCAAAGAACGCGTGCGCTTGCAATCGGGAGCTGTGACTTTGCACCATGATTTTCGAGCACTCGGCTCGGTAGCAGAAGTCCACCGCGTAAGACATCAGTTGGGTTCCATACCCTTTGGCGCGAAAGCGTTCATCGATAACAAAATTCTCCAAGACGGCATAAGGCTGCCGGTTGTGCATCGGATCCAGACAAAGCGTGACGAAAGCCGTGCCGACCACGCCCGCTTCTGATTCCAGCACCCAGAGAAAATTGTGAGGATCGCTCCGGATTTGTTCGATACGATCGGCGCGCACGTCAGCCTCAACATCCGGAGCGACCCGCCGCACTAGCTGGCGATACAACTCATGAATTGCCGACGTATCTCGGGCTTCGGCTTCGCGGATCTGGGTGGTCGCTTGGTCCATGGGCGTTTCGTCGTACTCGTTCTCGTCGTCGTCCTCGTCCTCGAAGGTTATTCAGTGTGTTAGTGATCAGTTCGAAGATACGGAAGACGACAAAGCACTGATTACCCCACAACTCGAGGACGAGGACGACGACGAATACGTGTACGATTTGGTCGCGAAGCTCCCAAAGAAAAAACGTTCTGGGGGGAAGCGGTTGTTTATTCTTCGACCGGTTTCGATAGCGCCTTGATCATCAAGACCAGTGAGACCGCGGCTGTGACTATGCAGAAAGCGAGCCAGAGGTAGCGCGTCTGAGAGTTCATCGGTATCATGGTCGTCATCACCGCTCCGAAGAACGACAAAAACGACCCGACCGCGAACCACAAGAGTTTGAGCACCCCTCCGGTATCGTGAGTCAGATGGGCCAACAGATTTTCTGCTGGATCTTTTTTTCTGCGACGTCCTGAGCTGATAACCGGTGATTGAGTTTTATCTTGTTGTTTAGCTTCCATGTTCCCACATTTTCATTCACACGAGGATCGGCTCTGCGCAATGATGAAATCGTTTCAAGTCTAGCTGACAGGTCATCTATATGCCTGTTTTCACGACTGGTGATATCGCCTCGCATAAGTCCTCTGAGTTCCATAAAGTCCTGTCGCACCATGGGTTGCCGAAGGCGGATCCCATCCCTTGTTGATCCCAGCGGGTTCCTGGCGACGGCCAGGTCTCATAGAATCCACCGCCGCATCCATCCCAAATTCCTTTGCGTCTTTGCACCTTTGCGTGAGATTTTTCCGCTCCGGCGCCCACGATGATCGAAGTAAAGCAAGCGACTCTGGCCGATCTCGTGACTGTTTCCAGCATTCTCAAGGAAGCAGCTGACTGGCTGCGAATGACCGGCCGCGGAATGTGGCGCGACGACGAACTCGATCCGGATCGAATTCATCAGGACGTTGCCGCCGGCCTATTCAATCTCGCCCATTATGACGGGGAACCTGCCGGAACCATCAAGTTCCAATTGGAAGACGCACGTTTCTGGCCGGACTTCCCAAAGAACGATGCTGCTTACGTGCATCGAATCGCCGTACGACGCCAATTCGCTGGCAAAGGTGTTTCAAGCAGGATGTTGGAGTGGGCGGTCAGCCACACCGCCGCTTTAGGTCGTTCATACCTTCGTCTGGACTGCGAGGCTGACCGCCGGGAGCTTCGCACTATCTACGAACGGTTCGGTTTCCGCATTCACAGCTACCGGGACGTCGGCCCGTATCATCTCTCTCGCTACGAATACGTGATTAACGTGCAGTGATCCGGTCTTCGTGCTCGTGCTCGAGAATGGAGTCCTGGGTTGATTCTTTCTAATGAGTTGTAGAGCGACGCCAGACCAAAGTTTTCTCCCTCACAGTCATTTTCGAGGACGAGCACGAAACGCCGAACGCCAAACGCCAAACGCCCATCCGCCTTTGCGCGCTACCCGACCCGTGGTCTAACTTGTGTGCGTCATGAAGCCGCTACTCGACTATCACGCAGATGAAAAGCTGGATAAAACCTTGGTTACGCTGGGTGCGCTAGTCGCAGGAGGATACCTGCTGTCTCGATTTCTGAACTATCATCCACGGCCAGTGGAGAACATGCAGGTTCATAATTGCGCCGGGGCTCCCGTACTCTCGCCGGGGCAGGCCATTAAAGTGATCACCTATAACGCCCAGTTCTTTGCCGGTACGCGCTATAATTTCTTTTATGACGGCGGTCCGGATACATTGGTTGATCCGGAAGACGTGTATTCTACTATCAGCCGGTTCGCCAAATTCATCGCTGATGAGCGGCCCGACTTTGTGCTATTGCAAGAGGTGGATTCCGGCGCCCGGAGAACGGCTGGCCTCGATGAAGTTAGCTTGTTGAGAGAAGCACTCCCGCTCGATTTGCGGAACTATGTTACCGCGGATTATTGGCGTTCGAGATTTGTGCCGCATCCCAAGATCTGGGGAGCTGCCGGCACTAAGCTGGTGATCTTCTCAAAATACCGTTTGGGTAGGGCGCGTAGATACCGTTTACCCCTGCGCCCGGGTAATCCGATCGCAAACGACTTCAATTTAAAACGCGCCATTCTCGCAGTGGAAGTACCGCGTCACGATGGCGGAGCGCTGGCGATGTTGAACACGCATTTAGACGCTTTCCCAAACGGCACTGACATTATGGATCGCCAAATGAATAAAGTTCATCGCTTCCTTGCACACTTGGACGACCAAAATCAGCCGTGGATCATCGGAGGCGATTTTAATCTGTTGCCGCCTGGACAACGCGCCCGCTTGCCGGTGGGGACTCGAGGAACCTATGGTGAACCCTCGGCCATTACTCAAATCTATCGCGATTATCAAGGTGTACCCACCGTTCATGACGCTACCGCTAAAGCGATGGATCAATTCTTTACTTACACCGTGCGTGCGGAATCGAAACGGATTCCAGCTCGCACGCTCGATTATCTTTTTACAGCTCCTTCCATTACGGTCGAGAAATACGAGGTCCGGCAAGATGGGATGTTGGACCTTTCCGATCACTTGCCGGTAGTGGCTGAGTTTCGTTTACCCGGATAGCTAGCGTTCACCCCCGTCTTCCACTACGTCTACTCAGTCCACTGAGTCCACTCTGGTCCACTTGAACTGCTGCATTCCTGGTGTTTTTGGGTTGCTCCGACTCTTTCCCATCCCGGACAAGGCAGACTCTTTTATGATGCTTCGCAAAACCGTGGCACGTTCAGCGAATTAGCTTTGACAGGGACAAGGGCGTTCTGGTTGAAACATTAGTTGGTGGGTTTACCGGGGTGTCCCCCCGATGTTTCCAACATCATCAACATGAACGCTAATTCCTACGATAAAACCGGGATTAATAATGGGGTATTAGTCCTTACCGAGCGATTCGCTCGAGCAAACTTAAGGTTTGCTTTAGCCCTAACCTGCAGCATTGGGTTCTCAGCCGCCGTTTCCAGCGCTGAGGAACCTGCAGCGGCAAATCTCGATTGCTGGCTGTCAACTTTGTCTCAGCACGCTGGTCTATCGATGCCAAACGCCGATGTTGCGGGGGTGCACGGGCAAATTGCAAAGGTAGCCGATTCGGACAAAGCACTGATCCGTGGCCGATTCGACACCCAGGACCGTGTTCTCGTCCACGTGATGCTCAACGGACAAAGCTCCGTTGACGAAGTTGGAGCCCAGATCGAGTCCTTGCAGGGCCAGGTGTTAGATCGCAATGCTAATTTTCGTCATGGCATCCTTGCGGCCTATGTTCCGACAGACGAACTCAAGAACGCGTCGGTGATTAAGGGAGTCCGAGCGTTGACCATGGAAGCTCCTCCCATCGCCCGAAAGAAGTTTTCTTCACAATCAAGCGCGATCCTCCAAACGGACGTGCTGAACAAACAAGGTCTCAATGGGGACGGGATTACGGTTGGCGTCCTCTCCGATAGCTTTAATACCGCACAATACGGTACGCCTCCTCCGGCTACGACCGCTCCCCAAGATGAGAAAAAGGGATACCTGCCTGTCGTTAATGTTCTCCAGGATTTTGGTGGTCCGGGTAGTCCCGGCACTGATGAAGGCCGTGCAATTTGCCAGATCGTGTATGCTGAGGCGCCGCATGTTAATGAGGCGTTTGCGACCGCATTCATTAGTGAGGTCGGCTTCGCGAATAATATCGTTGCTCTCAGAACCAAAGCGGGGTGCAACGTTATCGATGACGACGTCGGCTACTCTGACGAACCGGTTTTTTCCGACGGCTATGTCGCTCAAGCGGTCAATACGGTGGTCACCAGTACTACCATACCGGGCAAACCAGCTATCTACACATCCTCGGCCGGGAACGAAGGGAACAATGGCTATCGAAGTAGCTACCGGAATCTCAGCGACGCCGCGGTACGAGCCGGAAATCATGGCAATTTGAACTTGAGTAATGTACCGACTTCTTTGACGGCCGGCGGTTGGCACAATTGGAATCCGAATGGTGGATTTGAGCCGTCCACCACGATCATGGCGCCTGGACCGACCTTCTTTCCTTACGCGCTGTACTTGCAGTGGGATGATCCATTTTTTGAGGACCATGGTATTACCACCAATTTTAACTTCCTGGTATTCGATGCCGATGGGAACTACCACCCCGAGCTGAGCGGCACGAGCAATGCCTTTAATACCACAGAAGCATATCAGCAAACTGCTAACCTATCCCTCGGCACGACTTACCAAATCGCGATTACCGCATCGAAGCAAAAGGACCCGTTGGCCCCGAAACCTCCTGCTAGCCACCAGCTTGCCATACTAACGTTTCTGGACGGCGCGAGCCAGCTGTCTGGCAAATACTTTCAACCGGCTCCGCTAACTGTTCCTAACATCTTTGGGCACCCCGCCGCTGAATCGGCGATTGCAGTTGCCGCTTATGCGTTTGACTGGAACGCGTCGAAGCCGTACCAGCCGCAGCTGGACAATTTCACCTCACCGGGTCCGTCAATCATCTATTTCGACCAAAACAATAATAGATTGTCTACGCCGGAAACACGCCAGAAACCGGAGGTGGCTGGCGTGGACGGTGTCCTTACCACTTTCTTTGGTGCACCATATTACAATTATCCTTTTGCCTTTTTTGGTACTAGTGCGGCCGCACCTACCGTCGCTGGAGTCGTCGCATTGATGTTGCAAGAGGCCGGAGGGCCGGCCTCACTCAGTGTTGACGCGGTGCGAACTGCCTTAGAAAACAGCGCCGGGCCCAGAAATATTACACCGGAGGTGACCCAAGCGATCGGCTCGATTAGCGGCGGTTATGTAGCGGTCACCGCTCTGGCTCAATCGTATTTCGGACCAACTTATCTCACCTTGAATTACTTTGGTCCTGCCGGCCAGTCGCTTGATACCTTAACCATTGACGGGTCAAAACCGGGCCTGACATTTAACACCAAGGAATTCGAGTTAGGACCGACCAGCGGGATAAGTTCTTCCGATGTTACCGTCCAAAAGCCATCCAAAGCCACCCCGGCATTTACCCTGAAATTCAAGAAAGGGGCATTTACCTCTGGCGCTTCCATTAGCTTTACCGTCGGTCAAGATGTGGCTGGGACATTTGCTGGTTTCACCCAGGACCAGTTCGGAATTGGCTGTGAGTCTGAAGACTTAAGCTTCGGCGCCACCTTTACCGCGACGGCGTCCGGCACAACTGATAAAACAGTGACTGCTGCGTTTGTAGATGGTGAAGTAGGTAACTTTCCGTCGACAGGTTATCTTCCCACGGACGGTTTTGGTTTGATCAACGCTGTTGCCGCGGTGCAAGCCATTACCCCGCCGGCGAGCAAGCCCGCGACAGAAACCCCGGTTTCCGCGAAGTAAAAGCGGCGTCTCTGCCTCGACTGGCAGATAAGTCTGGCCCAGAGCCGATACCATTTTCGGCTCTGGGCTTTTTTACGCGAGGGCACAAAGAAATAATTCTCACAGCAAGGCCACAAAGGCCACAGAGGTGGATTTTCTCTTTCGGATCTTTGCGATCTTCACGGGCTTCCTATGCGGTTAAGCTCAGGGAAATCGTTGGTTTTTCTTAGAAAGTAATAACTCTAATAATAGATGTTATGATTGCTTGGAGACCTGCTTATGATCGTGACATGTGGGATACGTTAAAAAAGGCGGAGACCTGGAGCGGCGCCGTAATTGGGGCTGCCATCGAAGTACACCGAATCGAGGGACCCGGTTTAGTCGAAGGGATTTACAAAAAGTGTTTTAGTCGGGAATGTGAGCTCCGTCAGATTCCGTACGTAAAGGAGCTGGAGGCTAAACTGGAGTACAAGGGCTTTGTTTTCGAGGAACCGGTGCGACTCGACTTTCTGATTGATGATGTCCTAATCCTTGAGTTTAAGGCCGTACAAGAACTTCTCCCGATCCACCAGGCCCAACTGATGACCTACATGAAGCTCCTCAAGAAACCGCTTGGTCTCCTGTTCAATTTCCACGAACTCATCCTAAAGAATGGAATCCGCCGGTTGGTTCTTAAGGAGGCTCTGTAGACCGAGCCAAACAAATGATAAAGCGCACAACACCCCCAAAAAGTCCTAGAGAGCTAACCCAAAAGAATTCCCGCTTTGTGGCCTTTGCGGCCTTGCTGTGAAAATAGAATCGGTCGGAAAATCTTTGACAACTCCTTGTGAGTTCTGATTGAAGGAGGGGCTTCCAATCGCTCTGGAAGAAGGGCCAAGGAGGAATCTCACCATGAAGCTTACCTGTTGCGCCATTATCTCTGCTTGCTTCTTGTTTGTCTCCGTCGCCTTCTGTGCTGAACCAGCCCAGAATCTCGATTCTGCGTTATCACTCCTGTCCCAGCGCGCTAATCCGTCGATGCTGGAAGCAGGCGCCACCGGCGCGCATTCTCAGATCGCCACGGTGAGTGACGCGGATAAAGAGTTGATCGGCGGCCGATTCGATGATCAGGACCGCGTACTTGTCCATGTATTGCTCGATGGACGCAGCTCGTTGGACAAGGTGGCGCAGCAGGTCGAGTCTTTGCAGGGGGTAGTTCTTGGTCGTAGCGCGATCTATCGTCATGGCATCTTAGCCGCGTACCTTCCAACCGACCAATTGGACAATGCAGCCCGTATTGTTGGCGTGCGCGCTTTAACCATGGAAAACGAGCCGGTTGAACGTGCCGGCAAATATTCCTCTCAAAGTCGGGAAGTTCTGCACACGGATGTGCTTAATCAACAAGGGCTTACCGGCCAAGGCCTGACCATCGGTGTGTTGTCCGACAGCTTCAACACCGCCCGGTTTGCCAAACATCCGCCTAGGACGACCGCCGAGCAGGATGAGAAAGACGGCTACCTGCCGGTTGTGAATGTAGTTCAAGATTCTGGTGGCCCAGGTCATCCTGGATCCGATGAAGGTCGCGCCATCTGCCTGATCGCTTACGCGGAAGCGCCTGGTTGTAATGAAGCATTCGCCACCGCCAATCCCAGCGAAGTCAACTTTGCGAACAACATCATCCGGCTGAGGACCGAAGCGAACTGCGATATTATTGACGATGACGTTGGCTATTATGATGAGCCGGTGTTTTCCGACGGGATCGTTTCGCAAGCCGTCGATGAAGTTGTGACGAGCACAACCTTAGCTGGGAAAAAGGTGATTTACACTTCCTCGGCCGGTAACGATGGTAACAACGGCTATCGTAGTGCGTACCGCGAGTTGACGGACTCGGAGGTGCGGGCCAAGGGGAATCACGGTAATCTCAAACTGGATGTTACCGATAAGATCTCGCCGCATTATCTTGATCCCGCATTGACCGCAGGTGGCTGGCATAACTGGAACCTCAACAGCGGCTCAGAACCGGTGACGACGATAGTGGTGCCTGGGGCTTCAAATTTTCGATATAATTTGTTTCTGCAGTGGGACGATTTATTCGATCAGGACGATGGCGTCACCACTGACTATAACTTCCTGGTTTTCGACGCAGAAGGTAACTTTTTGCGCGACCTGAGCGGCACTCATAACGCGTTCAAAATCCAGGAACCGTACAAGCACACCCATGCCCTAACTTTAGGAACGGTTTACCAGATCGCATTCACCAAGACGACCCAGACTGACCCTAAAGCTCCGCCGGCTCCTGCCACTCATCAATTGGCGTTGTACACCAGTCTGGATGGATTAAGTACCATTCTCGGCACCTATTTTCAGCCGGCTCCATTGAACGTCCCGATTATTTACGGGCATCCGGCTGCGGCGTCGGCCATTGCGGTGGCGGCGTACGACTTTAACTGGAAACCGACCCCGCCCTACAAAACTGAGATCGAGAACTACACAACGCCTGGACCGGCCTACATCTATTTCGATCAATCCGGAGCTCGTCGGACCCAACCTCAATTACGGTTGAAACCGGAGGTGGCCGGTGTGGACGGAGTAATTACAACCTCCTTCTTTTCGCCAGGGTACTACAATTATCCTTTCGCGTTCTTCGGCACGAGCGCTTCCGCTCCGACCGTGGCGGGAGTAGTCGCGCTGATGTTGCAGGCTGCTGGTGGCCCGCTTTCGCTGGATGCTGACCAGGTGAGATCCGTGCTTGAAAATACCGCATTGCCGAGACGCGGTTTCGATGAGACGACTTCTGCGAAGGGCTCGCACGGATCAAGCAATATCTCGGTTACTGCCCTTGGTTCATTCTATTTCGGCCCGACTTATTTAACGATAAGTTATTCTGGTCCAGCCAACGAATACGTCGATAGTGTGATCATCGATGGTTCGAAGGCTGGCCTGGTCTTTGATACAGAACCGCAATCGTTCATTATCGGGACCGTCAACGGAGTCACAGCGTCGGATGTCACCATGGAACCGGCATCCAGCGCTACGCAGGCGTTCACGCTGACTTTCAAGAAAGGCGTGTTCACAAACGGCGCTTCTATCAGCTTCACGATCGGACAGAATGAGATCGGAACCTTTAAGGGTGGTACTCAGAGCGAGTTTGGGGTTGGAGTTGATGCCTTGGATCTAGCCGACGGTGGAACTTTTACCGCCCAAGTATCCGGAAACTCGAGCCAGACCATCACCGGTGCTTTTGCTACGGGTCCCGCGAGTCAATCCTATCAGCAAGGCGATGGCTTCGGCCTAATCGACGCCATTTCAGCAGTCCAGGCGGTGACTGCAGCCGTGAGAAGTAAAAAGTAAAAAACCGTGGAACGCCTCGTTCTCAAGGCCAACGGGTCGCACCTGGAGGGGAGCCGCCTGCTTTTACCTGTTTTGGTTGCATTCGTTGCTGGGAAGAATTACGCGAGGTTGTATGAGACGCACCAAAGCGGCTCCCCTCCAAGCGTCGCGCGACGGCTGGGCTCATTTGCGGATTATATTCGCGTGTATTCGTGTCCATTCGCGGTCTCTTTTTGCAGCTTGCCCACGTTAGCCTTGCGTTATCCGCAAAGCGCTGCGTAGCGCCCAAAACAGAACTCCATTCGTTACGCCGAGCACCACAATGCCGATCCCAATCAGCCACCAGAAAATCGATCGGAAAGCATTGCCCGCGAGTTTCTCGGTTAGCGCTGCCGGTACACTGACGATCTGGGCTCCGATAATATCGCCAGATTGCCAACCGAACCCGTTTGCGCTCCCGTAAAGCTTCACCATTCCGGGCGGCGCTTTATCCGGAGTGCTGTGGCACTGCAAACAGCTGGCGTCATCGACCTTGATAGGAGTACTGATAAAAAGCGAAGGCCCCAGCGGGGTATCCCGCCGGCCGATTAACTCTTTCTTCGACGTGTCGTTTCGGAATTCGTTAACGATATCGGCTTCCCAATCAACCGTTCGATCCCGCGGGTTAGTCGGATTTGGCGCGGCTTCTTTGTAAGCGAAATCGGGGTGAGTCTGCCGAAAATAATTGAATGCTTCCGTGGCAGCATAAAACGGGATCGATTGCGGATGAAACTGTTGATCTGACGGCTGCAGGGTTTCCAACAAAGGCGCAATTTGTTCGGTGGTATATTTTCGCGAAGCTCGAGCTGTCTCCAACATGACCTTTGCCATTGAAACAACTTGCTGTTGCGCCCCTGCTTGGAGATTGCTGTGCACAATTGACGCTGTGGCGCCAATTGCCGCCGCCAAAATCGGCAAGAACACCAAATTAAACCGGACAAACGTCTTCTTTAAACCGTTGCTCTTCTTCGGATCTGCCTTTGGAGCGCGCCTCGCTTGCAAGGCCGGCGGTGTTGACACCTGTGTAGCGCGCCCTGCTTCCGAGGCCAAAGGGGTCGCCGTCGGAGCTGCTACCGCGGTGACCTGCGTTAACCCATGTTTTCCGCCATCTCCATTGGCAGCAACCGGCTGTTCCAACAATCGCTTTATCTGGTCCGCCAACGTCCCAAAATAGCTTTCCGTCGGGGAGGGGAAAGCGTCCAACCAATGAACTGTTTCCAGGAAATAACTGAGGCTCCGATTGGGGGCGACATCCTCAGTCCGGAACGGAATTACCGCCAACCCGAGCGAAAACGCTTTGGCGACTTCCCGCCGCACATGATCGGAGGTATTGGCGGAGTCCGAGAAAACCAGCACGAATACCTTGCACGAAGAGATCCCGTGCATGATTCCCTCTGTCCAGTCCGACCCGAATTGGATATCCCGAGGAGCGATCCAGCATCGGATTCCATTTGCCTCTAATTGATGGCAAATGGCTTCTGCGATTGTTTTGTCTTTGTTTGAATGACTAATAAATACATCTGCTGACATCTCTCTCTAACCCTCTGGAGCCCGCCTCTCTTTCGAGGGCCGGCTCGACCAGGACTATAGCCGGATACCAATTAGTGTCGAGGGGTGGGGGAAAGGGGCGGCGGGAGAGGAGTCAATTTCGGAATAGCCGCAAAAAGGCGCAAAAATCGCAAAAGAGATGCCCAATTTTGGTGGGGCGAGGCTCCAGAAAGACCGTAGCGTATAGGCAGGGAGATTGATGGTATCGCTGGTATTTCGCGTGCTGCCAGGACGGACGCGCCGAGCCGGGGTTTAAGGGTGGTTACGGCTCGGTGAATATACCGGCATAACGACGACGAATATCGGAACTACCGGCTACGGACTCGTCGCCTCGTACCGTTCGTTCGCTGATCTGTCGCGGCATAAGAGTGGAGCCTCGCCCCACCAATGAGCTCCAAGGCGCGCAAACGAGGCTTGTCCCACGACGGTCGCTTCTTCTAGTCATTCTAACTCCTTGAACTATTTATATCTAGAGACTAGGATCCAGTTCCCCACCGGCTAAAGTCGCTTAGGACGACTCCATTTCTTACCAGGACGCTTTATTATCAGCGGCGGTTCGGCAAGGAGTTGATTGTTTGGCCTCATAAATCCCATGTTGGGTTCGGTCACGCGTCTGGGTTCGTGGAAAGTGTTTTACGTTGTCACGTATGCGCTCTTCCTGGATTATTTCATCTATGGGTTAATTGTCCCGCTGACGGCCTACTCTCCTGTTAAGCTGACGGGTCACGGGCAACTTTCTTTGCTGTACGGTGGGTATGCTCTGGGCGTATTCGCGGCTACACCGATATTCGGACTCTTGGGTAGTCGGGTTGGCGGCAAGCCGATCGTGATTATTGGAGTCGTATTATCGGGAGCCGCCACTCTCTTGTTCTGGTTGGGGCCGACTTTGTTCTTGGCTTTTGTAGCTCGCATTTTTCAGGGTGCCGCTTCGGCTGCTACCTGGAGTGCCGGACTTGGGCTCATCGCAGAGCACTATGTCGAAAACCGGGTTCAAATGATGGGTCTCGCCCTTGCCGGGAGTACGGCTGGATCGGTATTAGGACCACTGGTAGGCGGTGTCCTCTGTCAGGTCGGCGGTTATAATTTACCCTTTCTGGTTCTCGCACTCTTGGTAGGGATTGATCTGGTTCAACGGGTCTTCCTTTTGCCCGGCGCCAAAGCGAGCCGAGCCAAAGGGCTGTTAGCCCTCCTGTTCGATAGATCTGTTTTGGTGCCGGGACTAGCCGTCGCCTTAGCCGCGTTCGGCTGGGGAATTGTCGAGCCGCTGTTGCCCGAACATCTAAGCCGGTCCGAAGCAACACCGACGGCGATCGGCGCGGTCTTCACCATATCGACAATCGCCTTCGGATTGATAACCCCGGTAGTGAGCAGACTAGCAACTCGGATGCCGATCAAGGTCGTCATTGGAGGCGGGACATTAGGCATGGCAATCACTCTGCCGGTCCTCGGCCTTTTACCTGGGATCGTTCTCACGGGCTTCGGCTTGTGCCTGGTCAGCATGTCGTTCGCGTTCATGCTTAATCCCACATCGGCCGAGCTGGGAAATGCCGTCGATCGGCGAGGGCTATCGTGTTACACCGCTGTCTACGCCGTCTACAATATCGCCTACTCGGTGGGGATGATGGCTAGTAATGCCGTGGCTACTGCTGCCGGCCACCTGCAATTCTATCAAACGCTCCTGTGCGTCTCTGCGGTCCTGATTGTCTCCCTACCACTGATTTTCATGGGGACGCCTTCCGTGGTCCCGGACTCCTTAGCGAATCGGAAAACCGAAAAAAGTGCGAAAACAATATGAATCAATCTAACGATAGCCTTCCCAGCCTGGTGGCCGCTCTCGAGCGTGGTGAAACCTTACCGGCACACTGGTATACCGATCCCTCGATTACCGAGCGAGAGATCAGCCAGATCTTCCGGAAAAGCTGGAATTATATTGGCCCGCTCAAGCAACTAACCAATGTGGGTGACTATATCACCGGTTACGTGGGCGGTATTCCTGCTGTTGTGATTCGTAACGAAACCGGACTGACCGCGCTGATCAACGTTTGCCGGCATCGCCGGCATGAAGTGATGAAGGGTTGTGGCAACGCCCAAATGATGCAGTGCGGTTATCATGCGTGGACCTACGATCTGACCGGTCGCTTAAAGGGGGCGCCTCGGACCGCAACGGAACCAAATTTTCGCCTCGAGGATTATCCGCTGCTTCCCCTCAAGGTCGATTGTCTCGGTCCTTGGGTCTTTGTAAATGCGGATCCGAACGCAATGCCGGTGCAGACACAGTTTGGCAAGTTGCTCGAGATTGTTGCCGGGAGTGGGATCGATCTCGATACCCTGGTGCTGTACGAGCGCACAGAATGGGAATCCTACTCTAACTGGAAAACCATGCTCGAGAATTACCTGGAATGCTATCACTGCGCGGTGGCCCATCCGGGTTTCAGTGCCGCCATTGATGTTTTACCGGAGAACTACAATCTGGGCGTTCACGGTTGGTTTATGAGTCAGGTCGGCCAAGTGCGGCAGTCCGCGCTTGAAGGTAAAAGCCAGGTTAAAATCTACGATGCCAGGGGCGAAGTCGCTCAGGCTCAATATCATCTGCTTTGGCCGAACATGACCGTAAACATCAACCCGGGGTTTCCGAACCTATCTATCGATGTTTGGATACCGAATGGTCCCAATGGCACGAAAGGTTTCTCAGAACAATATTTCGGGCCCGGAGTCTCAGAGACATTCGCTCAGGAGTTGATCTCATTTAACGCTCAGGTGGGCCATGAAGATGATGTGCTGACAGACTCAGTCCAGCGTGGATTGCGAGCTGCAGTCCCGGACCGAGGCCGGTTTCTTACCCGGGCAGAACATCTTGTCGGTCATTTCCAAAAGCTGGTCGCGAGCTCGGTGGCCGGAGATGAGACTGCTCTTAAATCAGTAGCAGACGGTGTGCACGACGTCTCGCAAACTATCTCTGTCGCTCCGACATCATCGGCAGTGTCTGAGAGCGAGCGGAGTGCTTATGTTGAGTTGGAGTTGTTTCGGGTCGAACCGGAGAGCGACCTCATCACATCCTTCTATTTTCGCCGTGTGGATGGCCAGGCGCTTCATCCTTGGGAGCCTGGCCAATTCTTGCCCATCCGGGTCACCATCCCTGGCCAAAAAGAGGCGGCCTTGCGTACGTACACCCTTTCTACTTCCCCGAATTCTGAGCACTATCGTTTAAGTATTCGCCGCGGAGAAGGTAACGCGCTGGTCTCGCAATTTTTGCACGCGAACGCCAGGCCCGGCTTTCGCCTAGAGGCCGCCACGCCGCGGGGAAGATTTGTTCTCAATGCCAACAATCGAATCCCGGTGCTCATTTCTGGCGGGGTTGGAATCACGCCGATGATCGCAATGGCGGAATACCTGGTCGATGAAGGACGTCGCACCGGAAAATTTCGCCCCGCCTACTTCATCCACGGCGCCCAAAACCTCAGGGTGCACGCGTTCTCAAAGCATATAAGGGACCTGGCCAATGAGCATCCGGGGTTGAAAGTGCATATCTGCTATAGCCACCCAGAGCCCAACGCAGGAGACCAGAACCCGGGCGACTCTGTGGGACTGGTCAGTATCGAAACACTCAAACAGATGCTCCCCTTTGGCGATTACGATTTTTACTTGTGTGGTCCATCGCCATTTATGAAGTCGCTTTACGATGGCTTGACCGCAACCGGAGTTAAGGAAGAACGAATCCATTACGAATCATTCGGTCCAGCCACGGTATTGAAACCGGAAACGAAGGCTGAGGCGGCGGTTGAACCGGGACACCTCGATGGCCCTCCGGTGCGCGTTCGGTTTTCCAAATCGGGCACGACCGCCGAATGGTCACGCGATAAGGGCACGTTGCTTGAGTTCGCGGAATCGATCGGTTTGGCGCCGAAGTTCGGCTGCCGCTCCGGTATTTGCGGTACCTGCACTACTGATATGAAGAGCGGCGCAGTTGACTACTTAGAAGAACCCGTGGCGCCGCGTGGACCCGGGCAGATTCTGCTCTGTTGCTCGATCCCTCGCAGCGATTCCGCGGTAGCGACCGCCAATGGAGAAGGGGAGGTCGTACTCGATCTTTAGAAATCGAAAAAACAAAAGAGCCACAGATTTTTGGTTTATGAGCAATGGCACCTCAAGTTTCTCAACTAGCTCAAAGCTGGCAACGCGAAAGGGAGCCGCTCTTGAATTCGGAGAAAGAAATCTACAACATCAAACGCCTTTTCCGCCCATGAGAGCGGCACTCGCGTTAACCCTTAAAAAGAAATCTGAGTAATCTGCGGATCAAATAAATTTTTGGCGATGAATGCGGAAAAAGCCAGAGTGCTGGACTATGACGATTTTCGTCGTTATGCGGCGGATCTAAAACCCGAAACCCGAATGTTCATCAACGGAGAGTTGGTGAACACTCGTTCCGGAGATCGATTCGATACCGTCAATCCGGCAAATGGCCAAGTTTTGGCGAGCATTCCGGCCGGAACCGTCGAAGACGTCGATCGTGCGGTAGAGTCGGCCCGCAAAGCCTTTAAGTCCCGCGTTTGGGCAGGCAAGGAACCGCGCGCCCGCATGGAGGTTCTTTATCGCCTGGCGAAGTTGATCGACGAACATGCGCTCGAGTTTGCTCTGCTTGATTCGTTAGACGTCGGCAAACCGGTTTTAGAAATGCTCACCGGTGATGTTCCGGCCGCGGCGCTGACTTTCCAATACTTCGGAGAAACCATCGACAAGATCGAAGGCGTTGTTACCAATACCGCTTCCGACGCGTTCCATTACATTCTTCGCCAGCCGCTTGGGGTGGTGGCTTGTATTACCCCCTGGAACTATCCATTGCTGATGAATGCCTGGAAGGTTGCTCCAGCGTTAGCAGCCGGCAATTCAGTCGTGCTCAAGCCCGCCGAACTGTCACCGTTATCCGCCACTCTTTTGGCTCAACTCTTTATGGAAGCGGGTGGCCCGGCCGGGGTGTTTAACGTCGTTCATGGTTCCGGCGCCATCGTCGGGAAAGCCCTGGCTCTACACATGGACGTGGACAAGATCAGCTTCACCGGTTCCACGAACGTGGGCAAATTGATGATGGTCTACTCAGGTCAATCGAACCTGAAACGGGTGACGGTCGAGACCGGCGGCAAATCGCCGCAGATTATCACCGCTCAGGTGCCGGATCTCGATGTTGCTGTCCAATACGCGGTTAATGGGATTTATGGAAACAAGGGAGAGATGTGTAGTGCGGGTTCCCGAATATTAGTAGCTGCTAACATTCGGGATGAATTTATCGAGCGGTTTAGAGCCAAGGTAGGCGTAACGGTGCGACTGGGCGATCCGCTTGATCCCGCGACCACCATGGGACCTTTGGTGAGCCGTAATCAACAGCAAAAGGTCCTTTCCTATATTGATATCGGTAAACAGGAGGGGGCTGACTTAGTGCTTGGAGGATCCGTGCCGGAAGGATTCGACACGGGTGCTTACGTGGCGCCAACACTATTTAGTGGCGTAAATAACCAGATGCAGATTGCCAAAGAAGAAATCTTTGGACCGGTTGGTGCCGTGCTTACTTTCTCTAGCATCGATGAGGCCGTAAACATAGCCAACGATTCAATATACGGCTTAGCGGCAGGCATTTGGACTTTCGACGTGACCGCTGCTCACAAAATGGCCAGAGACATCGATGCCGGAGTGATTTGGGTTAATTGCTTCGACCACGGCGATATGACTCAACCTTGGGGCGGTTTCAAACAATCCGGCACCGGAAGAGATAAATGTCTCGAAACCCTGCTGACGGTTACGCAAACCAAGTCGATCTGGATGCATCTGCCTAACTGAATCCGTCTCAAAATGAGACGAGATACTCTCAAATTGGGACGCAGCCGATAGGGATGAGCTCCTGCTCATCCGCATTTAGCGCTAGTTTGCGTCCAGTCTCACAAACTTGGACGAGCAGGCCGTCGCCCCTCCTAGATTCTAGCTCCTAACTCCTTGGTCCTAGCATTTGTTGGCATGTAAGCTGCCGTACGAGCACGGCAACCCTGCAGAACCATGGATTGCCTACTGCCATCCTTGCGTTACACACTCCGCCTGCTGCTCAAATCGCCGGGATTTACGATTACCGCTGTCCTCATCCTGGGACTCGGCATCGGCGTAAATACCACGAATTTCAGTTTGATCGATAACGTTTTGCTGAAACCGCTTCCCTTTCCGGATCCGGATCGGTTGGTCCAGATTACTCAGCCCTATCAAAACGACACGGGATCAAACGTCGATTACCCGGACTTTATCGATATAGTTCGGTCTCAGCGCACCTTTGATGCCATCGCGGTCGCGTCCTACGAAGGGATCGATCTGAGCGGTGACGGGAAACCGGAACAACTGACCGTGGAGTTTGTTTCTCCAAGCGTGTTTCAGGTGTCCGGATTACCCGTCGTTCTTGGCCGCGTTTTTACGGATCAAGAAGACGTCCGGTACGGTCCCTTACTTGTGGTATTGAGCGAGAAATGTTGGCGAGGACGTTTTCATTCTGATCATGGGATTCTGGGTAAGAATCTAACCTTGGGTGACCACAGCTTTCAGGTGATCGGCGTGGTTCCCAGGCAAGCAACGGACTGGGGACCGCCGGGTGTTGATTTCTACGTACCGGCAAACACCGAAGCGCCTCTCGGCCGTATGCCCAATCAACGTGGCTATCCGCTGGACCTGCGCGATGTCCATCGATTTCCTTGCTACGGCCGACTGAAGCCTGGGGTCACTATCGCTCAGGCTCAGACAGACCTCGAGATTATTCATGCCAACCTGTTGGGGCGTTACCCTGACACTAATCATGGATACGGTATTCGGGTCACTCCGTTGCTTGATCGCATGGTCGTGGATTATGTGGCAACGACTTGGCTTTTGGCTGGGGCTGTCGGTTGTCTTTTACTGATTGCCGCCGGCAATGTGGCCAACCTTCTGTTCGCTCGCGGCTTACAACGGCGTCGGGAGCTAATGGTTCGCTCGGTTCTGGGGGCTAGCCGTCTACAGCTCGTTGGCCAATTGTTAAGAGAAACCGTTTTTCTGGCTTGGCTAGGTGGGTTTATGGGTTTGCTCTTCAGCATTTATGCGATCGATGTAATTAGAAGGTTAGTTCCAGTTAGCCTTTATCGTTTTCAGGAGCTTGGCATCGATTGGCACGCACTATTGTTTGTCCTCGTTGTCACGATACTGGTTGCTATTCTGTCGGGGGTACTGCCCGCTTGGGGCATGTCCGGCATTCGGGCAGCGCCTGCTTTAAAGGAGGAAAGTAGTCGTGGGGGGACGAGCGGACCACAGTATCATCGGATGCAAGGCATACTGGTCAGCCTCCAGGTGGCGCTATCCTGTGTATTGATGATCGGGGCCGGTTTGTTGATCCGCAGTTTTTGGGCCGCTCAAAATGCGCCGCTTGGATTTAATCCGCACCAGCTCCTAACTACTGGCATAGCACTCTCTAGTGCTAAGTACGAATTCGATGCTGTCCAAACGCGAAATTTCTGGAGCGAGTTGTTGGAAAAGGTCCGGCGAATGCCTGGGGTAACTAAGGCTGCGTTTAACGATTGGCCGCCGATGAAATGGGACTATGAATTGATGATTCCTTTTACCGTCGACGGTGAACAGGATCCAGGACCGGGACGACGTCCGGCTCTGGACTGGCAGCAAATCTCTTCAGATTACTTTCATACGATGGAGATTCCGATTCTACTAGGTCGCGATTTCGATTCCCGAGACACCGCAGATAGGCCAAATGTTATTATCGTAGATGATGCCTTAGCTCGACGCTATTATGAGGAACAAAGCCCGATTGGGAAAAAGATCAGTGTCCTTACTGAACAGGGAGCCAAGGATTGTACGATTATAGGCGTTGTGCCTCATCTTCAGCACATTAGTCCTGGCCGGTCGGCGAACCCTTTCCAAGCTTATTTCCCTTACTCACAATGGGATTACGACGATGAGTATCTAATCGTCAAGTCAACGATCGATTCGGATACGTTATCGTCTGCGATCCTCGATGTGGTCGCGTCTATTGATCCAGCGATCCCAATCTCAGATATCAGCACCTACGACAACGTGGTCGCCGAAAAGTTTATAACGCGTCGCCTTAGCGCCTTCGTGGTCACGTTGTTTTCTGGCGCCGCGCTTTCCTTGTCCGCCGTTGGTCTTTACGGAATACTTGCATATTCCGTGGGTCAAAGAACGCGAGAAATCGGTATCCGAATGGCATTAGGAGCACGAGGGGCCAACGTAATAAAACTAGTTACCCAGAGCGGATTACGGATCGTCGGTGTGGGATTGGCCGCGGGAGTGGGGGCGGGTTTAGTCGCGGTCAATCTCATCCAGGGGGTGCTTTATGGAGTGTCACCCATCGATCCGATTTCCTTCGGCGTTAGCCTGCTCTTCCTTGGCATAGCAGCCGTCCTCGCCTGTTTACTCCCTGCCTTACGTGCCATCCGAATTAACCCAATCACAGCGCTGCGCGAATGAGAAATTGCACCACAAAGACACAAATGACACGAAGATGAGAGACAGGGTGACGTGACTATTAGCTCCTAGATTCTAACTCCTCCGATATACTAATTATTAGCCGCTTCCGCCAATAACCAATCACTACTCACTAATCACCTCTCACCCCGTGTCCCGCCTCCGCCATACGTTCCGACTGCTCTTAAAATCGCCAGGATTCACGATAACCGCGATCCTGATCCTCGGCTTTGGCATCGGTGCCAACACGGCCATCTTTAGTGTCATCGATGCCGTGCTCTTGAATCCGTTAGCAGTTCCAAACGCCGATCGGCTAGTGCAAATCTTTGAGCCTAGGGTCCAGGGTGACACAAAGACGCATCTGGATTATCCCGACTACCTCGACCTGAGCCGTGGCCAGCACAGTTTCGACAAACTCGCCGTTTACGATTGGACCGATCTCGATTTCAGCAACGAAAGGAATCCAGAGCACGTTCGAGTCGTCTTCGCTTCTGCGAGTCTGTTCGATCTAGCGGGGGCGCCGATGATTCTAGGGCGACCGTTTACAGACGAGGAGGACAAATTCGGTGGCCCGCGCGTGGTAGTAATGAATAGCGCTTTCTGGAAGACGCATTTCAATTCGGATCCGAGTATCATCGGAAAGAACCTAACCTTGAGCGACGAGACCTTTCAGGTGATCGGAGTTTGCTCCGAACAAGCGGGCAATTTAGCGGAACTGCCCAGTGAAGTCTTGTACTTACCCCTCCATGCCGAGGAAGCCTTCGGGCCTAGTGCACTGCAAAAGCGTGATGCACATTATCTGGAGTGCATTGGACGGTTAAAAACGGGGGTTACCTTGCCACAGGCTCAGTCTGATCTTGAAGTCATTCAGAGCAATCTCGCAGTAATCTGTCCCGATACGGACAAGGGGTACGGCATTCAATTGTTTCCGCCACTAACGATCATTGAAGAGTCTTACTCTTCATCGGTCTGGTTGCTAGGCGCCGCCGGTGGTTGTCTTCTCCTACTATCTTGTGCCAATGTTGCTAACCTGCTTTTTGCTAGAGGTCTCGAACGCAGGCGAGAGATGGCGATTAGGGTGACGCTGGGGGCATCCCGCCTGGGTCTCATGACGCTGCTGTTAACAGAGACGATGTCTCTGACGCTGCTAGCGGGTGGGTTCGGGTTTCTGATTGCGATTTGGGGTATTCCGCTGATTAAAGCGCTGGCGCCGGATTATCTGTCCACTTTCCAAGAGATTACCCTCAATGGGATTGCGCTCGTTTTCATTTTTTGTTTGACTGGTCTGGTCGCGTGCTTGTCTGGATTGGTGCCGGCCTGGAGCCTTTCAAGAACTAATGTCGGACTTAAACTTAAGAATGAAGCTGGCAGATCAGGCACGCAAAGTCTGTATAAACAGAGGGTGCAATCGCTACTGGTAGTTGGCCAAGTGGCGGTTGCATGTCTGCTACTCGTAGGGACCGGCTTACTTGTTCGTAGCTTCCAAGCGGTGCGAAGTTTGCCCCTCGGGTTCAACCCTCACCATCTCTTAACGGCCAACATTATGCCTACTGGTAAGAAGTACTCAGATTCGAAGCAACTGCGGATTTTCTTCGATGCCATCTTGGACAAGGTTCGTCGCTTGCCAGGGGTTATCGAAGCGGGAATGAGCGACAATCAACCCTTTGAGGTCCTCTATGGAGGATGGAAGTTCCCTTTTTCTATTCCTGGGCGGTCTGAACCTGAACCGGGTAAGGCGCCGGCCATGGATGTGGAGGCAATATCTTCCGGATACTTCCGAACGCTCCAGATTCCGCTCTTGCAGGGTCGCGATTTCGATAATCGAGATCGGGTCGACAGCCGAAACGTAATCATCGTCAACAAGACTTTAGCTGAGACCCTTTTTCCTGGAGAGAATCCAATCGGTAAACAGATTCGTGATCACGATGAATGGCTAGGCAGAAAAGATTGGACCATTATCGGAGTGATCGACAATATCCGACACGGAGGGCCGGATTTTGCCGAGGCCCAATTTCTGGCTTACACGCCATACAGTCAAAGGGAGCTCTTTCGTGAATTTTTGCTTGTGCGCACAGCCGCCGATCCCGCCAGCTTAGTGCCAGCGGTAAGGAAGATCGTGGCGGAAATCGACCCGGATGTTCCTGTAGATCGGGCCACGAGTTATGACGACTTCTTAGCAGGCAGATTTTGGGCCCGTCAACTTAGCGCGTCATTGGCGGGCTTGTTCTCGGTGCTAGCCATCCTGCTTTCGGCCGCCGGGTTGTACGGAGTCTTGGCCTATTCAGTCCTTCAGCGAAGACGTGAGCTTGGGGTCCGGATCGCGTTAGGTGCACGAACGTCGAACGTGCTCACGTTAGTCCTGCGACAAGGTTTGCGGTTAAGCAGCATAGGCTTAACCATCGGAATCGTGGCGGCGCTACTCCTCGGGCGCTTCATGGGTAGTATCCTCTATGGGGTATCCGGCACGGATCCAGTCACCCTCCTGCTCGCGATCCTGGTGCTTGGCCTAGCCTCATCTCTTGCCTGCCTTTTACCAGCCCTCCGCGCAACCCGAATCAACCCGATCACCGCGCTCCGCGAATGAGAAATTGCACCACGAAGACGCAAAGAACACGAAGATGAGAGACCGGGTGAGTGTGAGTTCTAGCTCCTAAGCTGATTACTGACCTACTGATTACTGATTACTAGAAAGTCGGCCCCGCAAACGAGGCGCGCTCCAATCACCAATCACTTCTTCCCTACGTGCGCCACACCATCCGCCCTTATTTGGCGGTGGTTTTTATAAAGGTATTTGGCCCGGACTATCTTTACCGATTTCAAGAGGTGAGACTCGATCTAGCCGCGCTTGGGTTCGTGCTGGCTGCGACAGTGCTAGTCGCTTTTCTGTCCGGCATTTTACCGGCTTTTAGCCTTTCAAAGGTGAATCTAGCCTCGGCGCTTAAAGAGGAAGCAGGACGTTCAGATACCGGTGGAGTGCGGCGACAACGGCTTCAATCCAATTTGGTGATCGGACAAGTTGGACTCGGCTGCATTCTTCTCGTCGGCGCCGGGCTCCTGGTTCGCAGTTTTGTTGCCGCCGAGAATGCTCCTCTTGGATTCAATTCTGAACATCTGCTCACCGCTACCATTGATCCTACAGCGAAGAAGTACCAGGACCCGGTCCGGCTCCGAAATTTCTTCGCTGTCGGTTTGTATGCCGTTCTAGCCTACTCAGTGAGCCAGCGGCGGCGCGAAATTGGCGTTCGCATCGCATTGGGTGCCCAGTCTTCCAACATTATCAGATTGATCATTCGTCAGGGGTTAAGAATGGTCGCAATCGGTCTGGTAATCGGGATGATCGCAGCGTCGCTTATAGTCCGCTTTATCGAAAGCATTCTGTACGGTGTATCCGGAGGGGATCCGATAGCGTTTACATCGGCCGTCTTGATCCTTAGTCTGGCTGCATCTCTGGCGTGTCTGTTACCCGCCTTGCGCGCCACCCGAGTTAACCCAATCACCGCGCTCCGCGAATGAGAAATTGCACCACAAAGACACAAAGGACACGAAGATCAGAGACCGGATGATGTGCCTCCTAGCTCCTAACTGATTACTGACCGACTGATCGCTAGAAACTCGGCCCTGCACTTGTCCGACATAGCTTTAGCGACGTAGGAAGCGAGGCGGGCTCCACCAATCACCTTTCCCAGGACTAGGTGATCCGATTCGTATGTAGTCCAGCAGCAGAGGCGAGTTTTGCTTGGTCGCGGTCGAACGTGTGAAATCTGTCAAACCCGAGTTCCAGTGCAATGGACACATGAAGGATATCGAATGAACGAGTATTGAGCTGCTCAGTGAACTGCGCTCCGAGACTTTCGGCTCGATCGAATACTTTTTCAAAATCGACCGCCTGCCAAACCAGGACCCGCTGGATAACGTCGGTATCTAACTGTCGCATAAATGCGCGCACCTGCGCCGTGCTGGCCTCTCTCCTCGGCACCTTGCGACGAATGGCATTTCGAAGCTCGAGCTCCAATATTCGATTGAAAGGGACCGGATGACCACCGCTCGCCAGCAACCTGGCTGCCTCAAGTGCGGAGTTTTCGTTGGCGTAAAACGCAACCAGAAGACTTGTGTCGAAATAGGTCACCACCTATGAGATGCGCGCTCCTCTAGGACCGAGTTGGTTCCAGTTGTTTGATCTCTAGCAATTTCTCGAATTTTTTGGAGGTGAGCGACCCAATCAAACTTCGCTACAGCAGTTTGTTCAACCGGTACAAGCTGCATAATCGGAAGTCCGTTATCGGTGACGACAATTTTCGCACCTCGGGCGACCATGGCCTTTACGCGGCGCCAATCTTTCCTAAGTGCCCGTACGCTTACCGATATGCTGGCTTTTTCCGGGGCCGCCGCATGCAATTCGGAGGGCTTAGCCTCCGGCAAACGTTTGATCGCGCGTTTCTTTGCATCCATTACTGTGACACACTAGCGTGTCACAGTTAAGAAAGCAACTGAGCAGCTCAATTTCTGGACTGATTACTGCTTACAGCTTACTGGAAACTCGGCCTCGCAAGCGAGGCGCACTCCACCAATTACTAATCACCTTCTCCCTCAGCATGCGCCAAACACTTCGCCTGCTACTAAAGTCACCGGCCTTCACCATCACCGCCGTCCTCATCCTCGGCTTCGGGATCGGCGCTAACACGGCGATCTTTAGCCTCATTAGTTCTGTCCTGCTCAAACCGTTGCCTTATCCGCAACCGGATCGGTTGCTGGAAATCTTTCAGCCGCTCAGGAATATCCAGAAGTTTGATGTCTGTTACCCGGATTACCAAGACTTCGTTGCCACTCAGCGGTCATTTGAGGATTTAGCTTTGATCTACAGCGATGATGTGATTCTCACAGGACAAGGTGATGCTGCTCATCTCAGTGCCGATTTTGTAACAGGAAACTATTTCCGGACTTTGGGCCGGCCACTGCTTTTCGGGAGGCCATTTGGTGCTGAAGAAGATAGACCAGATGTGCCCTCGGTCGTCATTCTGGGTGAACATTTATGGAGAAGCCGGTTCCATTCGGATCCGAAGATGGTCGGTACTCGGCTGATTCTAAATGGCGCCAGCTACGAAGTGATTGGAATAGCTCCCCAACGAATCGATGAGACAGCAACTCTCTATCTTCCGTTGAACCTGCAACCTGCCCTCGGCCGGCTCAAGACGGACCGGGCGAATCACAGTTTCCAATGTGTTGGACGGTTGAAGAAAGGCGTCACGATGCAGCAGGCCCTGGCGGACCTGACTATAACGAGTGAGAACCTTAGGACGCGTTTCCCTGACACCCATGCTGCAGTCACGGTCCGAGTGGCGCCGTTTCTTGATGGAGTCGTCGGCAATTTCACTGCTACCCTTTGGCTAATGGGAGCTGCGGTCACTCTGCTCCTGATAATTGCCTGCGCTAATGTTGCAGGGTTACACTTGGCTCGCGGTCTGGAACGTCAAAGAGAAATGACGATCCGGGCATCGCTTGGCGCAAGCAAGAGCCGGCTGATTCGCGAATTGATGACGGAGACCTTCGTCCTCACATTGGCCGGAGGAGTCGTTGGTCTCCTGGCGGCCGGGTGGGGGATCTCCTTGATCCGGACTCTGGCGCCTCCCGGTGTCCCGCGTCTCGACGAAGTCGAACTCAACAGTGTCGCATTTATTCTCGTTTTGACGCTGACCTTTATTATCGCATCCATCTCCGGCTTGTTTCCAGCGCTCGCCCTATCGAACACAAACCTGACAACCGCTTTACGGAGTGAAGGGAATTTTGGAGGTACCGGTAGCCGGCAACGGCAACGGACCCAGTATGCGCTGATCGTCTTCCAGGTCGCGCTCGCATCTCTTTTGCTTTTCGGATGTGTCCTTCTAACCCGAAGTTTTGAAACCTTGCAACACGTCCCGCTCGGATTTAACCCCAACAACCTGTTTACCACAGATGTCTATCTTCCGACCACGAAGTATCCTGGACTAGTACAATGGAATGAGTTCTTTAACGCGTTGGTGGAAAGGGTCCAGCAACTACCAGGAGTAACTGCAGTTGGTACAGCCGACGTTTTGCCGTTCTCGATGGAGGATAGTAATTTTTTCGCGGGACCATTCGGCGTCGTCGGCCAGCTTGATCCTGACCGTGGACATAGACCGCGGGCAACGATCCAAGTTGTTTCACCGGACTACTTTAGCGCGTTCGAAATCCCGATTCTGCGCGGTCGGGCGTTTGATGCTGCGGATCAACCCGATAAGGATCATGTTGTCATCATCAACCAAGCCTTGGCGGAGACTTATTTTCCAGGGCAAGATCCTGTTGGGAAACAGATTCATGATTTCGCCGAAATAATGGGAGGTTCTCGCACTGATTATACCATCGTCGGAGTTGTGCCCACGGTTTATCAGGTAAATCCCGCGCAACAGAGCGTGGATTTTCAAACTTATTTCCCTTACTCGCAGCCACCTCCTTATCGGCAGGAAGAAAATTTCGGTTCGTTAGTGGTGCGAACCGATATTAACCCGGCCTTATTAAAACCTGCCGTCCAGAAGATCGTTGCGGGAATGGACTCGGATGTGCCGGTTTCAAATTCAGCCGCACTGGAGGATCTGCTGGCAAAGTCGTTCCAGACCCGGCAATTGACCTTGTTGGTGGTAGGGTTGTTTTCAGGAGCAGCGCTGATCTTAGCGGTTGTTGGGGTTTATGCAGTCTTAGCCAGATTAGTTAGGCTCCGTACGCGCGAAATCGGTGTTCGGGTCGCGCTTGGCGCCCAGGCGATCGATGTGGTGGGGATAGTGTTTGGACAGGGAATAAAGATTGTTGCGACAGGCTTAGTTCTGGGGACTGCTGCGGGCCTGTTGGCCGGCCAGTACTTGGTCAGCCTTCTCTATGGCGTAGCGAGTTATGACCCGGTAACGATTGGGTTAGTCATGATGGTACTCGGTCTAGCCGCTACCTTAGCTTGTCTGATCCCGACGCTACGCGCCGTCGCAATTAATCCGATCACAGCGCTTCGCGAATGAGCAAAATCTCACGCAAAGACGCAAAGGAAAGGCGAAATTCTGAATAGCCGCGAAAAGGCACGAAACGCACCAAAAAAGAACCAGCTCAAAAGAACATCTGCTTCCTATTGATACCGTCACTTCCGCTTTAAGATCTTTGTGAATCTCCGTGTGCTTGCTGTGAAAAGCTTCGCCGAACGATTCTCTCTTATATTTCGCGATGTTTGTGTTTCTTTCAGCAATTCTGGATTTTGTCTTTTCTTTGCGCCTTTGCGTGAGTTTTTTCTGTCCTACTCTTGTTGCACGAAGGTAAATATCCGGGTTCCCGGATCGCTGGCCGACTCGCCATTTCATGGCCACTGAACCGATCTTTGCTGGAACGCGGCTACCCGCTCTTCCGAGTTAGAGTCACGGCGGACAAAAACCTTAGTTAATTACAGAGGCGATTGTACAATGCTTCGTAGCGCGGCACGATGACGTTTGCGGAAAACTCGGTCTCTGCACGTAATTGAGCGGCACGGCCAAGCATCTCGCGCCGTGCCGGGTTCCGAATGAGTTCCTCGGCGGCACGCGCCATTTTTTCGGTATCTCCAAACGGCACGAAGAGTCCGGTTATTTGGTCCTGAATAACCTCTGTAATACCTCCTACCTGTGACGCAATGCTGGGGCAGGCGAAACACATCGCCTCGAGAATGCTTAAACAAAAACTTTCCGATTCGGAGGTGAACAATCCGATGTCAGCGGCTTGTAAGTAATCTTCGATCTGCCTGACGTTTTCCCGGACGATCACCCGGTCTTCCAATCCTAGTTCGCGCACCTGGCCGCGGTACGGCGAAAAATCGCCACCAGCTAGAATGACGAGTTTCCAGGATTCGCGCGGACGGATCTGCGCTACGGTTTCAAGGAGCAGATCGATTCGTTTCAGAGGTCGCAGATTAGAGGAATGAAATAGCAGCACTTCTTCACCCAACCCCAGTTCCCGCCGCACTTCTTCGCGTGAACGGGTTGGTGTCTGCGGTTTAAAAAAATTGTGGATGACTTCAATCGGTCCATCAAAACTGAGCACTCGCTGTGTCTCCTGCCGGAGAAACTCAGAAACGGCCGTGACCGCGTCTGAGCGAGTTAAAGCATGGTGAACGGCTGGGCGATAACCGGGATCGCGACCTAGCAACGTAGTGTCGGTGCCGTGCAAGGTGGTCACCACCCGGGGCCGTTGCTCAGCAGGCAACATCGACCGCGCGAGCAGCGCTGCCGTGGCATGGGGCACGGCATAGTGAAGATGCAGAACGTCGAGTTGATAATCCCGACTGACTTCGGCCATTTTCACTGACAGCGGTAAAGTATAGTCGGGATACTTGAACAAGCCGTAATCGTTGATCACTACCGGATGAAAAAAAACCTGAGGAGATTTCAGCTGCATCCGAAAAGGAGGCTCGTAGCTGATGAAATGTACCTGATGCCCCCGGCTGGCCAGTTCTTCTCCAAGTCCTGAGGCAAGAATACCGCTCCCGCCGACGGAAGGGTAACAAGTGATACCGATGCGCAACGGGTCGCCGGCTAAGTTCCTTTTTGCGTCCATTCGCGGTTCATATCAGAATTGACGAGCGCCTCGCCCGGTGTTTGCTAGCGAGTCAAAAACGAGCGGCTCGTTCGGAAAGAGAGCGATGGCATACTCAATACCGGCCCGTGCACCGAACAACCGGGCGCGGGTAAGTTGGAAATCAACATAATTGCGGGTGAGCATTTGCGACGCGTGCGCCTTCATGGCTGCGGTCCACGCTGTTACAATTTTCGGTGCGGAAACGTCGATCAGCAGGGGAGTGATGTTCGCCGGCTCAGCTTCCGGGGTGATGGCATAGAAAAATAATTGTTTGATTGCATGTGGCGGTTGACCGCGTAATTCCGGCAAACCACCAAAACGGGCGAGTCTCGCGGCATCCCTTACTAATTTTCCCAGGCAGGCATGATCGGGATGCTGGTTTTCGACCGGACTGGGTGCGACCACAACTTCTGGACGGATACGCCGTAAGATTTCTGCTAAGCGAATGGTGTGGGAAACGCGAACTTCAAGGTGTGCATCACCGGCCAGCTTAACGAACTCAATGGTTGCACCGAGCAGTTGAGCGGCTTTTCGCGTTTCCGCCATCCTTTGCTTTGGCGTGCCATTTGTTCCAGATTCGCCGCCTGAACATACGGCAAAATGAACCTGGCGTTTGGCCTGCGTCTCGGCGGCGGCAACACCACCGAACCCGAATTCGATGTCATCGGGATGCGCGCCAAAGGCAAGCGTTGGCGGAAGGTTAGGGGAATTCCGTGTAGGCTTCATCGGATCGGTCAATGACGTCTCGCTTGATGAAATTAACTTCCGGAGTTTCTTCCGGACAAAGATAATCCTGCTCGCTGGCGCCAGCGATGTAATGGCTGCAATGCACGACAGATTGCATCCAACGGAATCGCGTATCGCGGGTTGGACTGATTTGCTGCTTCGTGATTGCCGTCAGGGGTAGCTGCAAGGATGAGGTTCCACCTTTGTGTAGTTTCAAAGCCCCATCGATAAAACGGGCACGAACAATCTCGTTTTGATAGGGAACATCCGCAAAAAAATCCGGGATGTTGCAGGCTGCCTGGCGAAAATCCGCGGAACTCGAACGCACAACCCGGATGTTATCGAGCAGGCCCAGATATTGATACATTTCGAGGCAGAAGTCCGCGACATTCCCAGCAGATACGCTTCTAAAAATCGCCGTCAATTCAGGGCGAATATAATTCGGCAAGGTTCGCGCCGTTTTGACCTGCCAATCCCCGGCGATCTCTTTGAGGTAGAGCGGTGAGAATTTGCGCTGAATGTGGTTTTTGAAGGCAAAGTTAAGTTGCACCGGTTCATTGGATTTATGCTGGCGCAGCATGGTTCTGGTTTCACGCGAATCATGATCACTGTCATGAAAGAAGAAAACGATCTCACCTCCGATTTCACTTTGGAGGCGGCGCGCAGTTTGAATTTTTGCGAATAGAAAACGCTTTGGAAAAAACCCGCACGGCTGTTGGCCGAAACAAATGATTGGGGCCGTCATGTCGCGTTTCCGTTACCGGCTTCCCCAATGAGGTTGAAAAAGCCTTGTAGAAAGATGCTTAATATCACGCACGCTGCAGAGCCGATAAGCGGGTACCAGAGATAGGAAATAGTGAGAGTGAAATAGAGGAAAAAGATGAGCGCTTGCGATACCAGCGCCGACCAAAAAACGGCGGTGCCACCAACATGACGTAGGAAAAACGCCACCACAAAAAGACCGAGCATCACACCGTAGAAAATCGAGCCGAGGATATTCACCGCCTGAATCAAATTCTCGACCAGGTGAGCATAAAGGGCGAAGGCAATTGCGACTAGTCCCCAAAAAGCGGTGAACCATTTTGTGGCTACCAGGCTGTGTTGATCGGTCGCGTCCTGCTTGATGATTGGTCGATAAAAGTCAACGGTGGTGCTGGAACCGAGCGCGTTAAGCTCTGCAGCTTTAGAGGACAGTGCCGCCGCAAAAAACGCCGCTACCAGCAGACCGATGACGCCGTGTGGCAATTGATGCAGGATAAAAGTCACGAACACATAATCCGCGTCCGTCGCCGTGGTGGTGGAACTTATCTGTGACAATGATTTCTCAGCCTCTGAGCGGATTTTCTCGCCCTGTTGATGGGCAGTCAGCGCTCCGGCAAATGCGGTGGCCGCTGCGGCTCGGTCACCGTCCTGTCTCGCTTTTAACCACTCTTTAAGCTGTCGGTTGGCCTGATCGTGGAGCGACTGGTAATCGGTTTCATAAGCATGCAACCGTTCGTCAGAGCGATGCGCTGCCAGATAATGGCTTAAGGTGGCATTGAAGAACAACGGCGGTGATTCAAATTGATAAAACACAAAAATCAGCACGCCTAGCAGCAGAATAAAGAACTGCATCGGGATTTTGCAGATAGCGTTGAACATGAGGCCGAGCCGGCCTTCGCGTAGAGAAGCGCCTCCCAGATACCGCTGAACCTGTGATTGATCGGTGCCGAAGTACGCCAGCATAAGAAACGTTCCGCCGAGCAAGCCGGACCAGAAGGTATAGCGCTGATGCACATCGGTTGAAAAGTTGACGGCATTGAGTTTCTGAAATCCACCAGCCAAAGCGAAAGTGTCCGTAAAAGAGAGTCCGGCAGGTAGCTTAGCCACCACCAGGCAAAATGCGGTGACCATGCCCGCAAAGATGACAGCCAGCTGATATTTTTGCGTTACGGTGACCGCGCTGCTCCCACCCATCACGGTATAAACAATGACAACCAACCCGCTGCTGATAATTGTTAAATCGAGCGGCCAGCCAAAGACCGTCGCTAGAACGATCGAAGGCGCATAAATCGTTAGCCCAGCGCCGAGGCCGCGTTGGACAAGAAATAAAGCTGCCCCTAACAGACGGGTCTTTTTGTCAAAACGACGCCCAAGATATTCGTACGCCGTGTAGACATTAAGCCGCCGGAAAATCGGCAGGAAAACCGCGGCAATTATAATCAGCGCGACAGGCATTCCGAAATAAATTTGCACGAACCCCAGCCCATCCAGGTAACCCTGCCCAGGGGTAGATAGAAAAGTGATGGCGCTGGCTTGGGTGGCCATGACCGAAAGACCGATCGCGAACCACGCGGTTTTGCTATCGCCCTTCAAGTAAGCGTTCAGTCCGCGATTTCCTCGGGTGTGCCAGACGCCGTAGGCGGCGATCGCCAGCATCGATCCGATGAGAACAACGAAATCGAGCGGGCTCATGAAAAGAAATCCGTCAACGCGACGAGCAAGGCGATCCAAATCACGAAGTGGATGATCACCAAAAGATAAACCTGGTTCCAGGTGCGCAACCAGGGCAAGCCGGTCTCGTCAGCTTCAGGGTCAACAGACTCGGTAGCCTGAAAGCGTTTCATTTGGCAGACTTCGCCCCATCTCCCCCTTTAGCTTCGTCGGCCATGCCCAGTGAAATCAGATTGGCAAATAAACGGAACGCTCCTGGAACCCCGGCCGGCAGCTCCCGAAAGAACACCAGGCCGGTATAAACAAAATTCCCTTTGCCGTATGGCGCGACCAAGAGTCCGCCTTTGAGTGGCGACTCGCCGGGATCATTGAAGGCGAGAACCGGCGTGAAATGGTCATCCCATTGGTTCGGAAAATAGATGCCGCGCTCCTGTACCCAACCATCAAAATCCGCAGTGCTAATCTTGTTCGGTTTGTTCAAGACCGGATTATCCGGGGCTAGAAATGTGGGTGCTGCGGTCTCATCGGTCACGCGATCGCCTGACAGCTGCAATGCAAATGGCGCGAGCTCGTTCGTTTTCAACCCGTCCGGACGGTTATATTGAGCGACGATGGTACCGCCATTTTCGACGTAGTGGAAAAGCACCGGCATGTCGGAGCCAATATTGTTCCGGACGTTAAAAGCACGAACACCAATCACCACGGCATCAAGTCCCTGCAAATCTTCCGGTGTGAGTTTCGTATCGTCCAACACCCGGACGGCATACCCCATTTGTTTCAGGTTTTGAGCTAAGCTGTCGCCTGCGCCCGGCAGATAACCTACCGTATGCCCGAGAGTTTTAAGTTCGAGACTAATGGCTTTCAGACTGGCAACCGGTTGAAGTAAAATCGGCCGGACATGCGGGTAATTGATCTCGATGCGGCCGGTGCGGTAATGTGCCTTCTCGATTTCTGCGTCGGCGATAATCTTGGCGGTCTCCGATTTCGGCGGGGCCTTTATGGTGAAGGTGAACTGCGCCCGTTCGCCGATGGTCTTTAGGTGGAATGATTGATCGGAAGGCGAAACATTCCAGCCTTGGGGCGCTTCCAACTTTAAGGTGCCATTCGAATCCGCGCGAGAGGCGACGATTTCAATTTTTACCGGATGCGATGTTCCCGGAGCGAATAGGGCAATGTCAGAGGGAAAATCAAGCGAGACCGGTGGAATCACCTCGATGCGCCGGTGAACTTCACTATTCGCGGAGTTTGTAGTGATTTGGACTGGCTCGTCCGGAATGACCAGCGTCTGGCCGCTAATCTCGAAAACGTATTCTACAGGGAAAGGAGACGGATTCTCTGGGCGCCCGATCAATGAAGGATCATCAACTCGAAACATTCCTGGACTACCTTCTTCGCGCAGCCAATAGGGTTGGCTTAAAGGTGTGCTGGCTGGGAGGGTTGGCGTCGCGTCTAACGTCCTGGGCCGATTCGGGAGGAGTTCAATATTCTGAGCGGCGGGAAGGTTTGGTGCCTTCCCTTGGTCGATTTGCGATTTTGTAGCAGGGTAATGGACTGCGACCCAACGGATCGGAGTGCCGGAATGAATCACCACAGAGTGATGCAGTTTCATCATTTCACCCGGCACCACTTCGGCCCCTGAAATCGTGGTCTGCACTTCCAGGCCGAGACAGGCTTGCAAAATGCGGTCAAGCTGACCCCGCTTTTCGGTTACCACAGGATCGTTGACTGGCAATGCCGCCAGCTCATCTCGCAATTTTAGTAATACGGGCACGCTTGCGGGCGGATTCTGTGAATCGAATTGAGCGATGACTTCATCGGTCAATTTACCAATTTCCGCTCCCCCGGATACGCGACCCCAAGTGGTGTCGACGCCGTCGAGCACATCGTTCTTCATCGGTACGCCATCCAGAAGTTGGAACGTTTCAAATCTCGGCCCCGGCTTGGCAGGAATGGCGAAGTTGGCGAAGCCTTGAGTTTTGTGCATGGACCGGCTCCGGCCGGCAATAACTCTGAATGGTTCCCCGGTTGCCGGGTCATCGCCACCGACATCTATGCGTACTTGTTGAGCTCCACTGATATCATCCTGTTGGTAGATTGATTCATTCCAAACAATGCGTTTTGGTTGCCACGGCTCCAATCCCTGTTCCGCAAAAGCCTTCGGGTCGCCGGCAAGTTTGAAGGCTTCCATGGCAAGTACGGTAGACGCGGTGTGATGTCCATGCGTCCGGCCCGGAATGGGAGAAAAACGCGTGACCAGGACGTCGGGTCGAAACTGGCGGATAACCCGAACAATGTCGCTTAATACTTGTTGCCGATCCCAGATTCTCAAGGTCTCGCGGAAGTCCTTGGAAAAACCAAAATCAATTGCCCGGGAAAAGAATTGCCGCCCACCATCGATCCGTCGCGCGGCGAGTAGTTCCTGGGTCCGAATCACGCCTATCTCACTGCCGAATTCGGGACCGAGCACATTTTGACCACCATCTCCGCGCGTGAGTGAAAGATAGGCGGTGCGATATTTTCTGCCCCGGGCGAAATAGGTGATTAGTTCAGTGTTTTCGTCATCGGGATGCGCTGCAATATAAAGAACGCTTCCCATTTCGCGGAAGCTACGCAGCTGTCCTAGAATCTCAGCGCCCGGAGCCGATTGCGAGAATCCGCCCGTTGGCAGGCTGAGAATGGCGATTCCGCAGGCCAGACTGACCGGCGGACGCGGTAATCTACACATTGATGCTGATAAAAGATTCGAAATGACGTGATTCATTAACCGCGAATGGACACGAATAAACGCGAATAAAACAGCAATCCTGGAATGGATCGGTGAACGCATCCGATCATCGGCACGCTCCTACCAATCCAACCATTGGCGCTATTTCTGTACTGTGAACGGAACCGAAAACCCGGTTTTCTCCCACGTCATTCTCAACATGCCGCCGGCCCCAGACGGGTCCTTAGCAACCTCCATGGTAAATTGATCTACCGGTGTATCCAGTGCTTCTTTCTTCAGATCAACGCGGGCCAGATCCTGTTTCTCATCGTAGGATCCGGGACCTAACCCCCATTGGCCGATCTGCTTATTAATGATTAGTTTGGCGGTGCTGTCCTGATTTGGCAAAGTCCACAAAGTGTAAGCGCCCGCCGGAATCGTGGTGCCGGCGATCACAATCGGTTTTTGTGTGATCAAAAGCGTGGCTTCGTCAGCGCCGGTCCGCCAGACTTCACCGTAAGGAACGAGTTCACCCCAGATTTTCCGATCCTGGCCGCTCTGCGGGTCTTTTGTGTAGGGCCGGCCATAAACAATCATGACCCGACTTCCGTCAATAACCTTGCTGACAGTTTCGTGGGGGCTGGTGCGCTTGTGCTGCTGCGCCATTGCCGGCGATATGCCGCCGAAGATGGCGCCGATAGTGAGGAGGGATATTAGTTTCTGCATGGGAGCTAGGTTTCCTGGAGGGATCTCAAAGTATCATGGATTGAGCGCCGGGCGATCGCACCGAAATCTAATTGAACGCGACGAGGAAAGCGACTCACGGCCCTTATCCTGAGCTACAGACACGACAGGTTCACAAAAATTCCCGAAGACCAGCAGCGAAAAAATCTGTCTTCGTGAACTGGGCCTGGTTGGGATGACATGTTGTTCTTGGCGCATTCGATGGAGAGGAACATCAAACTGTACCGGCGAGGATTACAATTGCTCTAGCTGGAACCACGTCGCTAGCCGTATTTGAGGAATTATGCACGAATCCAGGCGCTAAAAGATCTCTCGTTGTGCCGAGGTTTTTGAGAACTCTTTTATTCCACCCGGCGCGAGCGAATCACGCCGAGCACCAACCATGGCATGGCCAGGAAATTACGGTACTCCGCCATCTCGGCAACCGTCTCAAGTTGAGACGCTGTTTCTCATTTTGAGACGATTATCACGCAAACATCCGTGCGGAATGCACTGGCCGTTAAACCCCTGCGGCGACCACCAGCCCAGAACTGATCCCTGGTTATCGGCAACTCACGGTTCAGCCTTAAGCGATGCGCTGCGTAATCACCAAGCACATACCTAACCCTCGCGACCTCATCTAGAGGCTAAGATTCGTGCAGCGCTTCGCGCTTACGGCCTCGCACTTGTCCTCCATAGCTTTAGCGATGGAGGAAGCAAGGCAGCCCTCCACGGGGACCAACCACCAATCACTTATCACCCGTCACCTCTTCCCCCTCCGCCTGGCATGTAACCTGCGCGTCCACTTCACAAACCCCGGAACTATGCACGGCTTCCTGGCATCTGTGCGCTACTGCCTTCGACTTCTGCTGAAGTCGCCAGGTTTCACTATCACCGCGGTCCTGATTCTCGGGTTTGGTATAGGTGCTAACACCGCAATTTTTAGTCTCATCGATACCGTGCTACTGCGGCCCCTGGCTTATCCAGAACCTGACAGGTTAGTAACAGAACCCGTTTGAAACGGTCTTTCTCAGTGTCCTCAGTGTCTCTGTGGTAAATAAATTCTAAACAAATGCGAAGCCTAATTTTAAATCTTCGCCTCTTGCTCAAATCGCCCGGTTTCACCATTACTGCGGTCCTAGTCCTCGGCTTTGGTATCGGCGCTAACACGGCGATTTTTAGCCTGATTGATTACGCTGTTCTGAAGCCGCTGCCGTACCCGAGACCGGAGAGGATAGCGAGCGTTTTCATGACGAGCGAGAGCGGGGCGGACGTATTCTTTGATTATCCTGACTATCTTGAGTACTTGGCTAACCAGCACAGCTTTAGCGCTCTGGGACTGTCGGTGTGGGAGTGGTTAGATGTAGTTCAGAATGGAAATGCTGAACGCATCAAATGTAGCATGGTAACTACCGGCGCGTTTACGGCTTCTGGCATCCCTTTTATCATAGGAAGGCCATTTACCGCGCAAGAGGACCAACCAGGGGGACCATTATTGGCGGTTATCAGTGAACCGTTTTGGCGGACGCATTTCGGCGCGGATCCAAACGTCATCGGTAAGAATCTCGTCCTTAACGGGTACCCTTTTCAGATCATTGGGGTGTCCAAACCGATTGCCGGCGAATTTAACGATCCCCCCAACGTCCTATTGCCGCTAAATACGGTGGACGTGGTTGGCAATTGGGGCAACTGGCGTGGGCGAGACAATCATGGCCTGTTCTGTATCGCACGCTTGAAAGACGGTGTGACGCTGGCTCAAGCCCAAGCGGATCTTGAAGTCATACGGCGTAATCTCGTTGCTCGTTATCCGGAGGACAAAGGTTACGGGGTTCGCGTCGACGCCACTTATTTGGCGGAGACGAAACCTTATGTTGGGACTCTATGGCTGTTGATTGGCGCGGCGGTGACGCTGCTTCTGATCTCAACGATCAACGTGGCCACTCTTCTCATCGCGAGGGCATCTGACCGCCAACGGGAGATGACGATTAGAACGGCGATGGGAGCCTCGCGGTTCCGCTTAATAGTTCATTCGCTCGTTGAGAGTGCGCTTCTTTCCCTAATGGGAGGATTTTTTGGGATCCCAGTAGCCTGGTTGGCTATTCAGCTCATTAAGTGGCTCAGTCCTGAAGATATACCTGGCGTTATCGGCATTTCTCTGAACCCGGAGGCACTCGGAATGTTCTTTCTCGTTGCCATGTTCACCGCTGTCGCTTCAGGGCTGTTCCCGGCGCTGCTCTCATCGAATACCAATGCCGCGACCGCGCTCAGAGGCGGGGGTGATCGGGGAATCACGGTTGGGTCACAGCATCGAGTAGCCCAATCGACAATGATGATCGGTCAGATCTCGCTGACCTGTGTCCTACTCATCGGTACTGGATTGCTCGTTCGCAGTTTCCAATCTGCCGAGGATGTTCCTCTGGGATTTAATCCACACAACGTATTGATGGCCGAAATCCATTTGATGAATAAGAAGTATCGGGACCAAGCGCCGGCTGATAATCTGTTTGAAGCGGTCCTGGAAAAGGCTCGCCAGCTACCGGGGGTGACGGCTGCTGCGCTTAGTGATAATCCCTTTAACTTCCCTTGGTACCATGATTTTGGTGAACCGTTTTCTGTTCCGGATCAGCCTCTCCCCGAACCCGGGCACGAACCTCGGTTAAATCTGCAGTTCATTACGCCAGGTTACTTCAAAGCCTTACAAATCCCGCTCCTTGAAGGACGCGATTTCGATGATGGCGCTAGACGTCCACTCGATCAACGTTTCCAAAATCCTGGTATCATTATCAGCCGGGCGCTAGCCGAAACCTTTTTCCCCGGCCGCAGCCCCGTCGGAAGACAGATTGATTTACTGGGGTCTTACATGGAGGCAAAGACCTATACCATCATTGGCGTGGTAGAGAACACGCAACACGCTGGACTGGATCAGCCCTCGCCAAAATTCAATGCTTATTGTCCCTACTACCAACATCTTACTCATTACGAGTTCTTACTCCTGCGCTCATCCGGTGACCCGCGCGAGTTGCTGCCGGCTCTACGAAGAACGATCTCCTCAATTGATCCCGATTTGCCTCTTGGAAAGGTAATGGCCTTCGATGATGCGGTCGGGCAACGCTTCGGTGCCAGGAAATTGACTGCTCTGTTAGTGAGCATTTTCTCCGGTGCTTCACTGTTCCTATCTGCGGTCGGTCTATATGGCGTTTTGGCTTACATGGTGAGCCGGCAAACTCGCGAAATTGGCGTCCGTATCGCGGTCGGTGCACTCTCGTGGAACATTCTAATGCTGGTATTGAAACGGGGATTTACGATGGTTGGCACTGGTATAGCCGTCGGACTGTCAACCGCCCTGGCCTTTGGCGGTTTTGTCGGCAGTCTTCTCTATGGTGTGGGCAGTAACGACCCGATTACGATCGCGCTCAGCATCATCGTTCTCTGTTTTGCCGCGCTGGTGGCGTGCCTGCTGCCTGCTCTACGTGCCGTCCGGATTAACCCAGTCACCGCGCTTCGCGAGTAGCGCTTCGCGCATAACCAATAGCCGATAGCCAAGAGGAATAGCCGCAAAAGAACGCGAAGATCGCAAAAAGGACCGCGAATGGACACGAATATACGCGAATACAAACCGTGTAACGGTGAGGTTACAAAGACCGCTAAGATGAAACATCAGACAAATATGACTCCGGACTCCCAGACTGATTACTGAGTACTTCACCTTTCACTTCTCACTTTTCACCTTTCACGCTTCTCCACCGTGTCCCCTCTTCGCCAGACAATCCGTCTCCTGCTCAAGTCGCCCGGGTTCGCTATCACCGCGATACTCATCCTCGGGTTTGGTATCGGGACCAACACGGCGATTTTTAGTCTAGTGCAAGCGGTCATCCTGAAACCGTTGCCGTATCCCGATCCGACCAGTCTGATCCAGATTTTTCTAACCTACCAAGGAAATGAGGACTCGATCGATTACCCGGATTACTCGGATATCACGGGAGCGCAGCACAGCTTCAAGAACATGGCTGCGGTCGCTAGTGGCTCTCTAGATTTAACTGGGGAAGGGAATCCTGAGCGGTTAAAGGTCGATTTTGTCACGGCTAGTATGTTCGCGGTCACAGGTTCCCCTTTTGTACTTGGGCGGCCGTTCACCGAGAATGAGGATGTTCCAGGCGGTCCTGTAGTGGTTGTGTTGAGCGAGCAGTTCTGGAGGAAACGGTTCAACGCGGATCCAAGCATCATCGGAAAAAATCTAACGCTTAGCGATCATACCTTTCAGGTTATTGGCGTCGTCCCCAAACAGGTCAATTGGTGGTCACCGTGTGATATTTACGTGCCGATCAACACTTTTGAGTTGTTTTATCCGGGCGATTTACGAAACCGGAGCGAACATATCGCAGCTTGTTTTGGGCGATTGAAAGAGGGCGTCAGTCTCCCGCAAGCCAAGGCGGAGCTAGATACGATTCATGAACGTTTGATCGCTCAATATCCGGATACAGATAAGGGCTATGGGTTAAGCGTCGTTACGCCGGGGCGAGGGGACTATACCGTGTACGATTATGCGCCTGCGATATGGTTAGTAGCGGCGGGAGTGAGCTGTCTGTTAGTAATCTCGTGCGCGAACATCGCGAACCTATTGGTGGCTCGATCCTTGCACCGGCGAAATGAGATTAGTGTGCGGGCCATGCTGGGAGCCGGGCGCTGGCGTCTCGCTGGCCAGTTGCTGTTAGAGACAATCTTTTTAGTGATATTGGGTGCGGGGCTTGGCCTTTCGGTCGCCTTCATTACGATCGAGGCGATCAAAAAACTAAGCTGGCACAGTCTTTACCGTGTTCAGTATCGATTGCAAGAGGTGTGCCTCGATATCAATGCGTTGATTTTCATTGTGTTCGTGACGCTCTTGGTAGCACTGCTAGCGGGAGTATTGCCGGCGTTGAGTCTTTCTAAGAATGATGCCGGCGCCGGACGAAAGGACGATCGCAACAGGACCGGTACCGGCGGGAAGCAACGACATCGCGCGCAAGCCATGTTGTAATTGGTCAAGTCGCCTTAGCTTGCGTCCTTTTGATCAGTGCCAGCTTGTTGGCACGAAGTTTCCTAGCGACTCAAAACCTGCCACTTGGATTTGATCCGAACAATACTCTAAGTGTCGAGCTGGTGCTTAAGGCAAGGAAATATCTGAGCGATGATACCCAGACGACGCTTTTTTGGAAGACAGTGCTTGAAAAAGCTCGCCTGCTCCCCGGGGTGAATGCCGCGGCTTTAAACGATTTTCCGCCGTTTTACTTCGGCGATTTAGATTGGGGAGCAGCTACCCCTTTTTCCGTGGTAGGACAGCCGGATCTCGGTCCGGGACATGAACCGAAACTAGATTCGCATACGATTTCCTCCGGCTATTTTCAATCACTTCGGATTCCTCTACTACAAGGTCGCGACTTCGCTGCAGAGGAGAATCCCAACCATGAGAAGGTTGTGATTATCGATGAAGCATTGGCTGAGAGTTATTTGCCGAAAGAGTCCCCGATTGGACGACAGGTCGCGATTGGTGATGCCGGTCATCGGAACATCTATACAGTCATCGGTATTGTGCCGCATCTGCGTTACAACCGTCCAGACTACCCGCAAAGAGCTTTCCAGGCGTATTTTCTGTACACCCAGAACGATGGGCGTGACGAGGTGCTACTCCTGCGCACAGGGGGCAATCCTGCGTCCCTGATTACTCCGATTCGCAAACTGATAGGATCGATTGATCCGAACCTTCCGGTCACTCGAATCGAGCCGCTTAACGATGCGATTGCGAAGGTCTATGCCCCGGAACGAATTGCATCGTACGTGACCTGCCTCTTTTCCGGCGCTGCTCTCTTCCTTTGTGCCGTCGGCTTATACGGAGTCTTAGCGTACGCCGTGGCGCAGCGAACCCGTGAGATCGGTATCCGAATCACGGTGGGTGCTTGCTCAGCTAACATTCTGCAGCTTGTGGTCCTGCAAGGGCTAAAACTAACGGGCATAGGGCTGATCATCGGAGTCGTGGCGGCTCTGGCTCTCGCCCGTCTAATGAGCCGTATGCTCTATGGTGTGTCGGCGGATGATCCTATCTCGCTACTGGTAGGAATCCTGATGCTCAGTGTGGCTGCATTGCTGGCCTGCCTATTACCGGCATTGCGGGCGACACGAATTGATCCGATCGCGGCGCTTCGCGAATAGCGCTTCGCGCTTGGCCAATAGCCAATAGCCGCGAAAGAACGCAAAGATCGCAGAGGAATGACTACTCCTAGCTCCTAGATTCTAACTCCTCCACGCCCTGGCCAGAGCTTGCTTTTACTTCGACGAATTCACACCTAGAACGAATTTAAGAGCAGCTGGAATCCTTCGGCGGCGAACATTGAGGTCACTCCAATAAAGACCCAAGTAGTTAGTACCGTTAAATGCCCGAGTAACACACAAAGACCATCTTTTTCCATCATGCCGATCGCCAGCAGCACTACCGCCCATGCTGGTATGGAATTCGAAAAAGGAATGGGCAATGGCAACATCAAACCCAAACCGGCGATGAGTATGGCCAGGCCGGTTATCCGCGGCATAATCGGTCCGGTGTGGAGAAAGCCGAACCTCGGCCGAACAAAGCTCTCCACCATGCGAGCCAGTTTAATTGCGCCGGCAAGTAATTGCTGTGATCGGGCGGTCGATAGACGGCGGTGCATTATAAAGCGGGGCAGCCAAGGCTCGCGTCCGATCATCATGCGAACGCCGATGCAGCTAATAGCAATACCGAAAGGTATGGACAGGCCCGGAATGGCCACAAAACAGAAGGGTAGGGCCAACAGAACCAACAGCATCGCGGAGCCACGGTGTTTCAGCGCCTGCTTTAACTCTCCGAGTGTCAAAGATTGATCCTTAGTACGCGCCCGCAAAGTCTCGAGCTCGTTCGACAAACGGGATTGTGAGTTCTGCGATTCTGTGGTCATCGCTTGTTGATAACGGGTTCGGAATGATGCTCGCGTTCCGATGCAGGCTGGGCCGATGCAGGACGATGCTTTACGAGCAACGTGAGAATGGTTGCGACCAGTAATACCAAGCCGATGAAACCTAACGCGGCCGCTGTTGGAATGTGAAGAACGTCGGCTAAAAGCATCTTCATGCCGATGAAAGAAAGGATGATCGATAGCGAGCACGCTGAGCACGCCAGCATTGAAAATGATCCAGAACCACAAATTTACAGGCATAAGCCTCCGTGGCAGGCGCTATTTAACGCCTGTCACGGAGTGAGCTCTAGTTAGAGATGCTACGCCGAACGTGGTTGCTTGGCTGAAGAACAGAACGAGGAAACTCTGAGAGGTGATATGATCGATAACAATTCCTCGGCTTTGAAACCCTCTTCTGGCCACCGAAGCAGGTTAGCGCAGGAACTTTGTTTAAAGGCCTGTTCCTGTCGACGCAGAACCATGCCGACGATGATTGCGTCGTCCAACAGACCCATATCGGGTATCGGGTCAGGAATCAAATCAATCGCGCGCTGAAAATACAGCAGTGCGAATGCCGCTTCGGCCACAGGTTGTTCTGTCAGATTGCTTCCGCATCTAACAACTCGGTCCTCAATGAAATGACAGAGAAATTCGAGCTGATCCGGCAGGCGAGGGTAGGTCTGTAAAGGAAGCTTCGTAAACCGCTTGCGCAAGACCGGTAGATCGGTGATCAATCGCTCAAGGTCGACGGCAGAAAGCCCGGTCACCTGATTTTGAATAAAACTGTTTAATTCCGTTGTTATCGAGTCTTTAACATCTATCGCCTGTGTAATTTTTGTCATTATGCTCCACTAGATCTCAAGTGCGTCATTGCAAGCGGACAATCGGATTATCCTCTTTGACCGCCAAAGAGAGGTAGTAAGTTGGAAATGAAGTGAGGCAGTTTGGGTAAGTCACTCAAATAATCGTGACAAACAATGCTTCTCCTTCATCTTTTCACTCTCAGATAGAGGAGGGCGGACTCACTGTCTTGATTGCGCCGCTATTAGCAACTTCGGTTAGGTAGGACTGGGCGCTATGCCACGCGTCAGATTCGAGTGCCGGGATCGAGCTCTTTTCGCGACAAATCTTAGCGAGCGAATCAATTACCTTCGCTACGCCTACCTTAGCAATTAGTACTTGCAGGCTGTTATATTCGTACTGTCTCATAAATGTGTCGCCCATAGTGTAATTATTTCACTTCCGCCTAATATCCGAGACGGTGTTTCGATGGCCATTTGTCGATTCAGTCAAGCTAGGCCCAGATAGCAGCGGCCATGCCATGATCGTGCGAATATGCTGGAGACTAAGGTTCGCGAATCGAGCGCCCTCTGTCTGGGGGATCTTTACTGGTCCCTTCACTTTGAGCGGCAGCGATTCCCAGTCGGGCTGAGGTGGTCAACCAGTGACCGGCAGCGGTCATTTAGTGACCGGCAATCGAGTTTTCGGAAGTCCGGTCTTTCTGGTATCGCGAGGCCCGTCTTGCGGCCATGTGCAAAGATAGTCGTTGGAACGAACCTTGCTAAGTCGATGTGCCGTAAGCCTCGGTAGCTACCGCTGAGTTTCTTGTTCAGGTGATTTGCGCTGGGGCCAGAGGTTTGTGTTCGAGGCAACCGCGCGAGTACGCCTTTTATGGTGAGTTTGTTTGGTTGCCCGGAAGAGGGCGGATTTCCGGGGTGGAAACCGCGGCTGCGATCCCTCTCAGCGAGGGCTTCAATGTCGAGCCAAGGAATACCAGCAGATGCCAATGGGAGTCATCGAGTACATACCAACACAGAAAGGTACAGCATACCTATGAGACCAGAGCGGATTTGGACCGAACAACCGATTGCCTCATATAAACCGAGCCCGCCGAAGTCGCGTAGCCTCGGGTTTGTGACATGGACAGTAGACGGTAGGGCGATGACAGTCGACGAATACATCGAGAACCAATGCCAGCAGCTAATGTCTAGCGATATTCACGCACTGGGGCTGTTTGCTGATCGCCTACTAGAGAAACTGAACCAGACCGATGCCGGTATCTATCTCGGACTGAGTGAAACGGTCCACCTCGTTGTTCAATTGTTGAAATTGCCCATGTTCGAACAAGTAGAAGATCCTTTGCCGGTATGGGTAGCAGAGGTTGGCTTTGCTGCGGCCTATCTTCTCAAACAGAACGACTTAATACCTGATCATCTGCCGGAGATTGGCCTCGTTGATGATGCGCTGGTACTGAAGTGCGTAATCGAACGGAACCATTCGACAGTGTATCGAAGCTTAATTTCGGCTAGTGCGCTCTCGGCTGGCCGTCAGCCGGCAGCTTCCAACGCCTGACCGCGTTCCAGACTAAGACAACGACGGTCATGAAGATCCGGCAGGAAATAACCAACTCCTAGCTCCTAAACTGATCATCGACCTACTGATTACTAGTCACTTCACTTAACCACCGCCGTTTTGCTTCGGTCAAACGTCAGCGCCACGCTGATGACGATCACCAATCCCAGGATGCTCTGCTGAAAGTAGGCGTCGACTCCTACAACGTTCATGCCGTTTTCCATCACTCCGAGGATCAATGCTCCGATCAGCGTATTGATTGGTCCGCCGGTGCCGCCGGTTAGCGCGGTTCCGCCGACTACAACGGCAGCGATGGATTGGAGGATGAAAACATTACCAGAGGTTGGGTCGCCTCCGTACTGAGTAGAGGATAACATGATCGCGGCAATCCCGGCTCCCAGGCCGGATAGGGCGAACGCCAAATTACGCGTCCGGCTAATATCAACGCCTGACATCCAGGACATTTTGATATTACTGCCGGTATAATAGATTCTCCGGCCTGTTGCCGTATACCGGAGGATCAGCAGGAAAAAGGCAAAACCGGCGATTGTTAATAACAGTAGGTTCGGTATTCCCAGCCAGGCCCCGTTAACTGTGTCCAGTAATCCGTAACTGCCAGATGGCAGATCGACGGGTAAAGGCGAGATCAAAAGGGCGAGACTGGTCAAGATTCCGCCCGTGCCCAGGGTCGCGATAAAAGAAGGGATTTTGATACGGGTAAGAACAATTCCGTTCACCAATCCGACCAACAGGGCGATGGCGATGCAAACTGGGAAAGCCCAGAGTCCAACGATCTTGGTCAACGTGATGAACACCACCGAAACGAAGGACATGAGGCCGCCCACAGATAGGTCGATTCCTCCGATGAGAATGGTGTTCATCTGGCCGAGTGCGACCATTAGTAAAATAGCGCTGTAGCTGGCAATGGTGTTGAGATTGTATAGCGAAAGGAAATTCTGGTTACCGAGGCTAAATACCAGGACTAGCAACAGCAGGAGCCCGATGGAAAAATAGATAGCAGGGACCCGACCCCGCTTTCGCCGAGCTGTCACGGTTGGAGGCGCCTCAGCCACACCGGCAAGCTTCGTCCCAATTACATCGTCTTTCATCTTCGTACTCTTCGTGGCCTCGCTGTGGGCCGGTGTCTCCTATCCGCGTTTATCTGCAGCTCGCCCGCCATAGCCTCGCGCGACGGCGGGTTCATCCGCGGTTTGTTTGTCTTAGCCTTTGCAACTTTGCGTGAGATTTTTCGCCACTATTCGTGTCCATTCGCAGTCCTTTTTGCGCTTTTTGTGCCTTTTTGCGGCTATTCTCAGTGGCCTTAAACAATTGAGCCAATGATCTCGCTCGGGCTCGGTTTTCGGAACGGCGGACAGTCGATTTCGCGGACTAACCGGCCATCTTTCATGATGAGCATTCGACTGCAAAGACCGATATCTTCCTCCAGTGTATCGCACATAACGATCATCCCGACCCCGTCGCTAGCCAGTTTGCGGATTAGTCGATAGATCTCTTCCTTAGCTCCAACGTCAACACCACGAGTCGGATGATCGAGAACCAGAAGGCGAACCTGCGACGTGAGCCACTTGGCGATTACGACCTTTTGCTGGTTCCCACCACTCAAGTTTGCACATAGGGTAGATGGGGATGGGGTCTTAATTCGGCATTCCTTTATCCAATCTAATGCATTCTTTTTTTCCTGGATTGGGCTCATCAGTCTCGCGGTCTTGAGCTGATCTAACACCAGCAGGTTCAAATTATCTGCAACCGTCATTCCCAAAGCCAGTCCTTCGTTTCTCCGGTCGACCGGAACGTGGCCAACCCCGGAACGTACTGCTTCGCTGGGAAAACCTGGGGTCACGCGTTTACCGCCAACGGTAACCGAACCGCTATCGGGTTTTTCCAATCCGCTGATACATCGGCATAAGGCTTCTTTGCCCGAGCCGACCAGTCCTACCAAGCTAAGAATTTCTCCCGCTCCTACCGCGAAGCTAATAGGCTCGAATTTTTGCTTTTTGCTTAAGTTCTCCACCTTAATAACGGCTTCCTGACCGGGTTCGATCTGTTCGTTTTCCCGGTAACGGTCCGCCGAAAAAGTGTGCCCGACCATCAGGTGTTCGATCTCTGGGATGCTGGCGTTCACGGAGCTGAAATCCGTCACGTTCTTTCCATCTTTCAAGACGACGATGCGATCCGAGTTCTCAACGATTTCTTGTAGGCGATGCGAGATTAGGATGATTGATGCTTGGTTGGTGATCTCGTGGAGAATCGAGAAAAGAGTTTCTCGTTCCTGCTCAGTTAGAACGGTGGTGGGTTCATCCAAAATCAGCACCGGATTTTTCTGGCGATATAACCGGGAGAGCCAAAGCAGACGTGCGATCTCGACCATTTGCCGAACCGCCGGGCTAGTGTCGGCAACCGGTGTATCCAGATGTTCGACTACTTTCACGGTGGCAAGCGCAGTGCGGGCAGCTTCTCGCATCGCCTTTTTCGACAAAACCCCGAACCGCTCGAACTCTGTTTCGTGGCAGAGAAACAAATTTTCCATGATCGAGAGGTTCGGTATCAATGAGCCTTCCTGGAAAACCATGCCAACGCCGAGCCGGATCGCGTGAGCTGGATCTCTTAACCTGACGGCCTGGCCGTTGATCTGATAGGAACCCTGATCCGGCTGGACGTTACCGATGAGGATCTTCATCAGAGTTGATTTGCCCGCACCGTTTTCGCCAACTAGGCCCACGATTTCGTTGGGATAAACCGCCAGATTCACACCGTCGAGCGCAATGACCCCTGGGTACGACTTTGTGATTTGCCGGAGTTCGAGAGCCAGCTCTTTAGTGAGGGAACCGCTTTTTGTCTCCTGCATATATCGAACCGGTTATTTGATGAAGCCCAGTTTCTTACGGTCGATGGTCAAAGCGACCGCGATGACCAGCACGACTCCGTTTACTGCTTCCTGAGCGTACGGGTTAACATCAACGAGGATTAACCCGTCGTTCAGGGCGGTCACAATCAACGCTCCGAGAGCGGCGTTTTTCGCGCCGCCAATGCCGCCGGTCAAAGCTACTCCGCCGACCGCGACGGCGGTGATCGCGGGAAAAAGCAGATTATTACCAGTGATAGCCTGGGCGCTATTCAATTTAACGGCGAGAAACAATGCAGATAACCCGTAATACATTCCCGCGATCGTGAATACGATGACCTTGGTGCGATCAACTTTGACCCCGGCTTGACCGGATAGAACTTCATCGCCGCCGATCGCATAAAGGTAACGTCCGAATCGGGTTCGATCTTGAGCAAGTTGCACGGCAACTAGTAACGCTAGCGCGACGAGCGCCAGGTTTGGAATACCGAGTACCGACCCGTTGGTCAGTCCGCTGAGTGGGTTGTCAACCAGCGGAATGGTTTGTCCCTTGCTCACGAATACCGCCAAACCCCAGAGAACCCAGCTCATTCCCAGCGTGGTAATGAAGGAGGGAATTTTTAGCTTCGTGTTCAGCAGCCCGTTCACTAGCCCGGCGGCGCCCCCCAAAGCCAACGTGATGGGAACTATCCAAATCCCCACGTTGTTCGAATTAAACTGGTTATGTGCAAGCAGCCCAACCACGACCACACAGAGAGCCACTACTCCTTCCACCGAAAGATCGATCCCACCGAGGACAACCACCTGATGGAGGCCGATGGCAATGATGGCCGGAATTGCTGCCAGGTTAAGAATGACCTGGATGTTTGCCCAGGAAAGAAATTTACCTTGGGTGCCGGCTGTAAAGACCAATGTCACCAGAAGCAGACAA
>Ga0207129_1013_pt1 | contig 56941 bp, 57 predicted proteins | sample Alteio_BWMinHeat_15_FD_153517 | JGI IMG/M metagenome (GOLD analysis project Ga0207129, IMG submission 153517) | Enriched cells from forest soil in Barre Woods Harvard Forest LTER site, Petersham, Massachusetts, United States -... | ecosystem: Environmental > Terrestrial > Soil > Temperate forest >... | reverse complement strand
GTTTGATTTGAATTGTTTTGTGTTGAATTTCCAGTGGTTGTTGATTGGAGTTGTACTGTTACTGTGAATGTTGTATGTCCAACATTTCCTGCAGCATCAGACGCAGTACATGTGACTGTGGTTACACCTACGGAAAAAATAGAATCAGATGACGGGTTACAGGATGGACCACTTGATACACCTACATTATCTGTTGCAGTTGGTGCTGGATAGTTCACTATAGCACCGTTTGAGTTAGTTGTAGTAACTACTTGATTTGGTGGTGAAACGACTACTGGAGGAGTAGTGTCTTGAGTAACAGGTGCTGTTTGATTTGAGTTATTTTGTGTTGAATTTCCAGTGGTTGTTGATTGGAGTACTTTTACTGTGAATGTTGCTTTTCCAATATTTCCTGCAGTATCAGATGCAGTACATGTGACGATAGTAGTACCTACTGGAAATGTTGAACCTGATGTCGGTGTACAAGTAGGACCGCTGGTTACTCCAACATTATCGGTAGCAGTAGCATTTGGATAGTTTACCACAATCCCATTTGAGTTAGTTGTAGTAACTACTTGATTTGGCGGTGAAACGACTACTGGAGGAGTAGTGTCTTGAGGAAAAGCATTATCTCCAAATACAGATACTGAATTGCTACCATAATTTGTCACAAATATTTCTCCCTTGGCAGAGTCATATGCAATGCCAAAAGGAGATGATACAGGCATTGTTGCAATAACTGTATTGGTTACATCACTGATTACAGATACTGAACCACCATTACTATTTGTCACATAGATGTTGCCGTTTGCAGAATCAAATGCAACGTCAAAAGGACTGTTTCCAACTGGTATTGTTGCAACAACTGTATTTGATGCATCACTGATTACAGATACTGAATTGTAACCATAATTTGCCATAAATATTTCTCCCTTGGCAGAGTCATATGCAATGCCATCAGCAGAATGAGATGGTGTATGTATTGTTGCAACAACTGTATTTGATGCATCACTGATTACAAAGACTGTATGGGTAGTACGATCATCTGTCACAAATATTTCTCCCTTGGCAGAGTCATATGCAACGGTAATAGGCATTATTCCAACTGGTATTGTTGCAACAACTGTATTGGTGGTATCATCGATTACAGAGACTGTACCACTATTACCATTTGCCACAAATATTTCTCCCTTGGCAGAGTCATATGCAATGCCATAAGGATTTATTCCAACTGGTATTGTTGCAACAACTGTATTGGTTGCATCATTGATTACAGAGACTGTATTTGCGGCTTGATTTGTCACATAGATGTTGCCGTTTGCAGAATCAAATGCGACACCACGAGGATCGTCTCCAACTGTGACTGTTGCAACAACTGTATTGGTTGTATCACTGATTACAGATACTGTAACACCATAAGCATTTGCCACAAATATTTCTCCCTTGGCAGAGTCATATGCAACACCGTAAGGGGATGATCCAGCTGGTATTGCAGTTATTGATTCGCCTTGAGCTGATAGAGTTGAGAAAAATACTGTCAATACTACAATTGGCAAAACAAGAAAAAGAAGAGCCTTTACCATTAAAAAAAATGGAATAACATAGCTCTTAAAGGGATGTCTGTATTTTACCCATACTGGTAATCAAACCACGAAATGATAGATGTTCGGACTAACTATCGGTTGAAAAATTCCATAAGGACTAAAACCTTCATTGGGTTCAGATCTATGATTATCCTAAAAATCAAAAAAATTGGGGTGGACGCGCTAAAACTGTTTTGTCGCGAACCTTAGAATTTTGTTAAATCTGATTTAGCAGAATTTACAGGACTCAGGCCTCTAAAGAATATGCACGAAAACTAGATCATACTTATTAATTCCAAGAAATCAAGATTGCCATGCTTTCCAGAGTTGGTCTGGTTGCCCTTTTGGGAATATTGGTAGTTATTGTTATATCCACAACTGTTGTATTCTTTCAAAGCAAACCAGAATCCAAAACGCTTGAAAATCCGTACATACTAACAGCTAATGCACTATCTGGCAGATCAATCACAATGCACATTACAGGAGTACCTGGAATTTCTGCAGACGAAGCAATTGTCTTAAATTCGGCGGAGTGGCATACTGCATGTACCGCAGTAGTTGGAGCACCAACCCCGGAAATATTCACAGATAAGTACGGGCGAGTTAAAGTCCAGTTTCATTGGGATAGGCAGGGGAAATTAGATGACGATAGTAGCTGTTGGATTCGTGTATCAACGCATTGGGCTGGCAAAAATTGGGGAGTCATTTCAGTTCCTCGCATAGGTCAAGAGGTAATCATTGACTATCTTGAAGGAGATCCCGACAAGCCAATAATTATCGGAAAAGTATTTGGTGAAAAACCTGCTATTTTCTCAACCCATTACACGTTGGCAGACCAAGGACCCATCATGGAGACAGTAATATTGCCTTCAATTATACAATGGCAATTCAAGGATTTGCAGACCGGTGAAACCTTCTGCGGCGGAGTGGACACAATCAAACATGAGTTACTAGACTGTAAACAGATCTTGCAGTGATCATAACGTAATTACCAAAAACTGTTTTTGGGTTTAGACCATGTAAGAATCTGAATCTTACAGGACCCAGACCTTCCGATAATCTGATCCTTTACTCAAGGTCAGTTGTATTTCAATAAGATCCATTAAATCCAAAATGCTTCTCTGGTCTTCAATGACATACACTTGCAAGCTCTGCAAATTGGAATTTTATTCAAGAGAAGGATTTGAGGTTCACATATTACGAAGACATACAAAGCCAATTCCTAAAGGATTGGATCATTTTTCCTAGTAACATCAACCAAAGGCAGTACTATAGAATTAAAAGATAAAATCAAATCCCATATTCACAAGTCTTTGTTCTAGTATGATAGTGGCAAGTCTTAACAGATCCTAATCTACAAAAAAAGAAAAGTAGGAGGAGGGTTTGGGGTATGTCAATTTACTACCTCCTACTTGTTTCAGAATATATTTTCTGCAACTTTGATGCAAACTCTTTTTTTCCTTCTGATTGCAATAGCATTGATTGCCAGATCTTGCCAAATGATTCAATGGCAGCATCAGCAGATTTGTCCATAGTAGGTCCAAACGCAGATTCTATCCTTTTCTTTAGCTTTTCGACCTGGACTTCGTGCATTGCCTGAAAGAATGACTTGTGCCACATCATCATAGAATGTTCTATTGGATCCATTGCTTGGCAACCACAACATTCATCGTATGATTTTTCAGAGCCGCATGCGCATGTTGCATGTCCTTCCGTTTTGCATGATTCGTCTGTACATTCCATATTACTTTCTTATAGCAACTATAGAAAGGTAAGTATATAAATTGGAAAGTAACCCAATCGCAAGTAAGTGAGATTTTAGTAAGTTGATGCCACAAGAATTCAAAAACATGTCAGATCAGGTAAAATGCTGTCCTGTAGATAATACATTCAGGCTTGTTGGTAAAAAATTTACCATACACATACTTCGTAACATGCTTATTTTGAATCAAACAAGATTCCATCAATTTCTAGAATCAGTGGAAGGAATTAATCCAAAGACCCTTTCTGTAAGATTGCGAGAGATGGAAAAAAGTGGTTTGATAAAGAGGCAAGTCTATGCTCAAACTCCTATCAAAATTGAATATACTGTTACAGAAAAAGGAAAAGAATTAAAATTAATTATAATGCAGATGGCAGCCTTTTCAATGAAGCATTGCAGCTCTGACGTATTCAAGGATGGCAAACCAAGAACATTAGAACAGGTATTTGGCAAAACATCAAAGATTATCAAGTAGCAGGTCTTACCAGTTCCAAACCTTCAATTTATCAGCAATCTCTAAAAATAAGATAATCTGAAAATTAATGTGAAAACTCTACATTTTGTTAGTTGTATTTTATTAAATAAATCCAATATTCACAAATCTTTGTTTTAGGATCACAGTAATTTTAAAATCTCAAACGGAACTCTTCCCAAGTCAGCTTGTCTTTCTGATGTTACCATAAGAACCATGTCTCTTTTCATTGGGAAACTAAATACAATTATTTTTCCACGATAGGAAAGGGAAAATTCAACTGGCCCAAAGTCCTCATCAAACTCGTGACGCATTCGCACTCGAAGTGAGAGCTCCATAAATAACATCTCGTCTTTTTTCAAAGACTCTAAAGCTTCTAGGCCTTCCCTCATGCCGCCTGCCTCTAACTTTCCCTTTGTGTTAATTACTCTGACAGAGCGAATCATACTATCTATCTTGAAAACTTTGTCACACAATACCTCAAATTCTGTTTTGTTTTCAGACACCATATCATCAATTAACATACACACAAATTAACTTGTCCTAAAATGATATCTGGGTCTCACAGGACTCTAACCTTCAGGACTGGTTTAATTTTTTACTTATAGTATAGACAAGCTCTGGGAATTCATCTTGCATGAAATGACCACGGTTTGTAAATTCATAGTATTCAGAATTTAATTTGCCATTAATATGACGCGCCTCGTTTATTGGTATGTAAGGATCGTCAGTTGAGGCAAACTGAATTATCCATTTTACATTTTTTCTAATTTTTTCCCAGCTCCAAGGTTCATCAAAATAGCCACTGATTTTTTCTTTTTTATCATTTAAATCAGTATGAGATGCGCCAACTAGTACTATGCCTTCAGCATTGTTTTCTTCCAAGTATCTCAGTATAGCTACAGCTCCAGAAGAATGACCGACAAGTATGGAACTATATCTTTTTACATGCTCTTCAATAAAGGGCAACCAAAATTGCTTTCTTGCTAAATCAGGGTCTGGCATATTTTTGGCTATAACATCTAAACCAAGTTTCTCCAATTCCTTTTTGACATATGGATACCATGATTCCAAAATAGATGTATTGTTATTTCCAGGAATTATCATTGCGCGCATGTTTTTTGATTGTAAACTAGACTTAAAATCCCTTAGTGGGTCTTGAATTGTTTCATTAAAGTAGCTTGGTCTTATCAATTCTAAAACTACACTTTACCAGCAATCTCTAAAAGTATCAATATCCAGTAAAAAATAATGAAAGTAACACTACAACGTCTTGAAATGATTGGGATTATGGGGTTTATCATATTTGGTGTAGTAGCTGCATTTGAAGGATACAAGAATTCTGTTTACCCTCTTGAGGAATCAAGAGGAATTTTGTCTATAATTCAAGCAACATCTGATCCACAACAACTACTGGTAGAAATCAGAACTCTTAAAATACTCTTGCCAAAAGATGGTAACCCAGTTTGGATATTTCCAACAGATGCAACTGACTTTGGTTTAATTCAAAAAGATCTAGATAGTATGACTCAAAATCTAGGTGATTCTATCTTTGCTCCAAATTACCACGATCTCAATAATCAAATATTGAGCGTACATTTTCAAGCTCAGTCAATTGACTCTAATTTACTTGATGCCATTCCATACATGTTCGTGAGTCTTTCATTTGTATTTTCTATTTTAGTGTGCATAGTTGGATCGATTAGTTTGGCTGAAATATTAAAGCGAAATTAGGATAAAACTATACTTTGTAAGCAATCTCTAAACGTGATAACAAGTATCATCTTCTACATATGAAAACTCTACAACGTTCAATAATCATAATAGGATTAATTGTAGCATCATTTGTAATTGCAATTATAGTGTTTGACCCATTCAAGTTAGAAACAAGATTGCACACCGAGATGAAAATTATAGGATTCAATGATACCTATAACGTGGATCAAACAATACGATTCCAAATCTATGCAAATGGCTATGGATGGACCTGTGTTGGCACGCCTGAAATAATCATTTACAATACTGACTATCCATCAATAATTGTATTTCAGCAAAGAAATATATCATTTATGTGTCCGATGGAACCACAAATGTCATCATTTTCAGAATATTTTCCAAATCAGAAGGATTCTTACATTACAACAATACATCATGTTGGTAATTACACATTACATGTCTCTTATCGTAACACAGAAACCGAAAAAGGGTTTAAAATAAAATGAAAACTCTACATCTTTCAATAATTGCAATTGTATGTATCGTTACAGCATATGCTATATGGCATTTCACAAGTTATGATCCTGCTCCTGTTACACACCAAAATGTTTTTCTAATCCATGCACTAGTGATTCATAATCCCCTGTCTACGCCAAGTATAGGTTTTGCTGGGACATCCCATAATTATTATCTTAAGTTCAAATCTGAATTAAACACATGTGGTCTTGTAGCTTACAACATATGTGATGGAAACTCTTGTGTAAAGAATGATGGAATGCCAAATTCATTACCAGTATTAGATTTTCTACATCTACCAGACTATCAAGAATTTCCGTTACCAGATAATTTACCTTGGAAAGAGGGAGATTCTGTTAATATTCAAGTAAAAGTACAAGGCACTTACAACCTATCTGATCCATCTATCTACCATTCTCAAAATATCTGGATTGATCTTGGCAAGTCAGAAATAATGAGTTCTTAGAAAATGAAAACTCTACAAATTTCAATAATTGTAATCGTTGGAATAGCTATAGTATCAATACTAGTAGCAATGTATGAAATTACTCAAAACTCGCCTAAAATTAAAGAGTTTACCTGTACTGATCCAACCCAAAAAGATCTACAATATGATAGTAATGGTTTAGCATTGAGGCAACAGATAGAAAAAATAGTTCTAGATGATTCTAGAATAAAGAAGATAATTGATAACAGTTATTGTGAATTTATGGGAGGGGGAACACTCTATACTGAAAATGGTACATACAAAACAATTAACATTAATTTGAATAATACAAAAGAGCTTTCAATTATGATTAATCTGACCAGTGGCACAGTAGTTCATTACGAGGTTGGAGGACTAACAAGAACAGGTTGATTCAAAGTTAAAATGAAAATTCTACATCTTTCAATAATTGCAATTCTATCAATTGTCATTCTTATCAACATTAATTCTGCATTTGCAGCAGAATTAGGTCAGCTGTATCTACCTCCTGCAAGTTTAGGAAATAGAACTGCTAATCTTTTTATTGATATTACTCCATCTGATGTAGAAAAATCAGCTAAATACATACACCTCAGACTGTTTGACCAAAACAACAATCAAACATTTCAGCATGTCACATTTTTGCTCAATATAACAAAGCAGAATCAAACCTTATTGAAGGAAACGTTCCATAGCCATTCTGGACTACTTGCAATCAAATTGATATCAAATGACACAGTGGGAAATTGGACAGTGTTTGGAGAACCAGATCCACTTCTGGGATGGATGCCAAAAGACGGTAAGCTAGAGATTAATTCATCATTGCAAAAGGGTCTTTATCATTTTGAGATCACAATTGTAACCATAGATAATGACAAGAGCATATTCTTACTACAAGACGCACCAAAATTTGATTCATGGTGGACTGTAGATGATAATAACAATATTTTTCGTAATGACCAATTGAATCAGAACAATCTTCCTTTTACCATACTAGAATCTCCACTAAAGCAATTCAAATCAGGAATTGCAGCTAATGATGTAAAATGCAAAGAAGGTCTACAATTAGTAATTAAAGGAAATGATGATTCTCCAGCATGTGTAAAATTAGATACAGCACAGAAACTTGTTGAACGCGGATGGGGATCAAATGCAGACATTCCGATAAGCTTGCCATATCCAATAGGAAATAACGGAACACTTTCTGGTGTTGTATCTGCGTATGTGTATGGCGGTCCTCTAACAACATTATCGCCAAATCGAAGTGTACACTATGAGGTAGATGTGTATGCAACTGATGGCGTCACCATTGTAGGAAGAACTCTTTCTGATGCTAACGCACATTATTCAATACAACTTTCAGCTGGAAATTACATCATTTACACATACAATGATACTAAACAAACACATCTTGTTTCAGTGTATACGGGCAAGAATACTGTTTTTAACATATCATCTAGTATCAGTGTACCATAATTAGATAACGTAAACCATTCAAAATCAGGATTTTCTTGCTCCAACCATTAGCACGATAAATCCGATTACAAGAACTGCTATCCCAACTAAAATTACTTCGATAGCAACCCCGACCATATAGTAGTTTGAAACAAAAAAGAACGCAATGATAATACCAAACCCGACTATCATCAACATTATTCCTGATATCATTACTATTCCTGCTTTCATAACATCATAACTTGAGTATTGACCTTAAAGATTCTCCAACAATCATAACGTACGAATTTGTAAGCAATCTCTAAAAGCATGGTAGACTGAAAATTAATGTGAAAACTCTGCATCTCTCAATTATAACAATTGTAGGAATAGTTGTTATTGTAACACTGGCATTACTCTCAAGTACCAAACCTGAATCTACAATACCAAGTACACCACAAGCTGTTCAACCTACAAATAAAACAAATCAAAATCCTTCTACGGCACCCACTATTACACTATCATCAGACAAATCCAGTGCTGGAAACATGATAGGAGTATCAGGTAGAGGATTTGCACAATCTGCTTCGGTTACAATTACACTTCCTGACAATTCTGTAGTCAATTTAACAACCAGTCCTGGAACATACTCATCTACTCTTGGTATGTCAGGCAAATATGGTACTGATAATGATCATTTTGGTTATCCTGAAAGTGTAGCACTTGACAGCTCTGGAAATATCTATGTCGCTGACAGAGGTAATGACAGGGTACAGAAATTCTCAAGCTCTGGAAAGTACATATTCACACTAGGTGTGTCAGGCAAATCCGATACTGACAATTCCCACTTTAATACCCCTGTAAGTGTAGCACTTGACAGCTCTGGAAATATTTACGTTGCAGATACCTATAACCACAGGATACAGAAATTCTCAAGCTCTGGAACATACCTGTCCACTCTAGGTGTATCAGGCAAATACAGTACTGATAATGCTCATTTTAGCTATCCTGAAAGTGTAGCATTTGATAATTCCGGAAATATTTACATCGCAGATACCTATAACCACAGGATACAGAAATTCTCAAGCTCTGGAACATACCTGTCCACTCTTGGTGTGCCAGGCGAATACGGTACTGATAATGCTCATTTTTGTTATCCTGCAAGTGTAGCACTTGACAGCTCTGGAAATATCTACGTTACAGACAGTGGTAATAACAGGATACAGAAATTCTCAAGCTCTGGAACATACCTGTCCACTCTTGGTGTATCAGGACCATACATGTCTACTGCCGGTGTATCAGGCAAATCAGATACTATTGATTCTCACTTTCGTACTCCTGAAAGTGTAGCACTTGATAATTCTGGAAATATTTACGTTGCAGATACCTATAACCACAGGATACAGAAATTCTCAAGCTCTGGAACATACCTGTCCACTCTTGGTGTATCAGGTGAATATGGTAATGACAATGCTCATTTCAGTTATCCTGCAAGTGTAGCACTTGACAGCTATGGAGATATCTATGTTGCAGATTTTGACAACAACAGAGTACAAAAATTTACGCCAACAGGATCATTTGAAAAATATGTCACAGTTCCATCTGTCGCACTTGGTACTTATGTCATTTCGGCAACTGACGGGAAAAACTCTGCTAGCTCAACATTTTCACTGGTATCGCATATGTCTGAAAACGAGCCCATACAGGAATCCCCAGGACCTGTAAACGCAAGCAACACACCTGCCTTTTACCTGCTATCACATGGAATATCTGTAAAGGATGCAATGCAGAAATCCGCAGGACCTGTAAATGCAAGCAATACCTTTGCCTTTTTCCTTTTATCAAACATTGTTCAAAATGACAAGGGCAACATCTTCTTCTCGCCGTATAGCATATCAGATGCATTCTCGATGGCATACGAGGGAGCAAGGGGGCAGACAGCAAGTGAGATCCAGTCTGTCTTTGGGTTTGCAGACAGGCAGACACAGAGGGAGTCTGTCAGGGAACTTGATTCCAAGATAAACAGTCCAAATGCAAACTATACTCTAAATATTGCAAATGCACTATGGGTGCAAAAAGACTTTCCAATACTAAATGAATACTCTGATTCGTTACAAAAATACTATTCTGCAAAAGCAGAGAACCTTGACTTTGTAAACAACGCAGAAGAGTCAAGAGGGATAATCAACAAGTGGGTAGAGAACAAGACTAACGATAAGATAATTGACTTGCTTCCTCCAGGCTCACTGAATGATTTAACAAGAGTTGTTCTTACAGATGCAGTCTATTTCAAGGGAACATGGTTAACCAAATTTGATGAATCAAAAACATTGGATGCAAATTTTTCAGTATCCGAAAATAATGTAGCCAAAGTTCCAATGATGCACTTAGAGACCGGATTCAAGTATCTAGAAGATAATGACTTGAAGATACTTGACATGCCATACAGTGGAGGAAACCTCTCTATGATGATAATTCTGCCAAAGGACAAGGATTTGAATCATCTTACCAGCCTACTATCTTCAGATAAGCTGAACCAATGGAAGAGCAATCTTGCAGTAAGAGAGGTATCAGTACACATGCCCAAATTTATGCTTCATACTAACTACAAACTTAAGGACAATCTCTCAGAGATTGGAATGCCCTCCGCATTTGATTGGAGGGTAGCTGATTTTTCAGGAATTACAGATAAGACGAATCTCTATATCGACAATGTATATCACAAGGCGTTTGTAGATGTAAATGAGAAAGGAACAGAGGCAGCAGCTGCAACAGCAATAGTAATAATGACGACAATGGGTGAAAATGTAGGGGTTCAACACTTGGAATTTAATGCAGACCATCCGTTTATTTTTCTGATACATGATAATCAGACAGGCTTGGTCTTGTTTGTAGGACAGGTAGTAGATCCGTTATCATAATTATTTAGAAAATGAAAACTCTACATCTTGTAATCATAATTGTAATTACTGGTGTGTTATTCATGATTGTAATGATGTCTGGAGAAACATGTATAGTAGTAGTAAAGGGATCTCCAAACAACTGGTTAGGTTCTACAGATGGGTGTGGCCCTACGTTAACATATGAGATTCATCGATATTTCGGTATATTTTGGAAATAGAATAATTCAAAGATTTTTTCTTACTAGACATAGGAGCAATGACATTAATCTTCATTTCATTTCTTCTCTGAGATGATTCCACATACAGGCAGTTAGAATGAATTTGTTTCTTTGTTTTAAAACTACAAATATTACAAATTCGTTGTGTCATTTTCCTACAACTTGGGCACAAGGAACAGCTTACAAGTGTTCCACCGCAAGTTCTACATGATTCGTCTGGCATTAGCAACTAAAATTTGTAATGATAATTAAGCAATGCTGACAAACTTGTCCATGATACTAACACAATGTAAGCGCGGCTTAATAGCTATACAAGCAATAAACTAACAATGACAAGAAATAACATCAAAAACTATTTTCTAACTCTAGAAAAAAGATCCATGGAACAACGATCTAGTAATCAGGATGCTAAGGAAATAGTTAGACAAGGATTGCCGCAATTTAAGAAAGCTTGTTAAAGCAATATCCTCCGGTAGCAACACCTGTTAAGGAGATTCAGTAAGATGTCAAGAGAATCACAGACTGGATTAGTCAAACAATACTATACTCCATCTACTTTTTGGATATGTTACAGGTGTAATCTAACATTCCACGAAGAATCTTCAGTATCTTTACACAATGATATAACAAAACACTCGGCAAGAATGATTGAATTTTCACAAGGAAGAAATGTTATTGCATAATCTATTCCACCAAAGTAAAAAGATCCTCCAAGTATCATGGATGGTTTTGAAATATGTCATGTTTGATTCTGAACACGCAAAGCAGTATGTCTTTTCAGGATTGGCTATCTGGATTAGACCTAGCTTTCAAAATTAAACGTAATTCATAAGCAAAGAAGTTTTGTAGCGAGCCTTACAGGACTAGAATCAATACAATTTATCAGTTAAAACTATTTTTTGCAGGTTTCATTTCACAGAATTTAAAAGACCTTCTGTATTTCATAACATTGAAGAAGATTGCAGGAAAATAAAGATAACATTGATACCATTCTGCTTGAACGATTTAAGCAAGAGATATGGAGCAAGGTTCCTCATTTAGAAAAAACAAAAGTTGTCAACGCAACACCGCTAATTGATATTACAAATGATTTGAGAGAATGTGCAAAAAAAGAATACGGTCTTGATCTTACAAATTCAGACCTGCAAGTTTTTGGCAAGTTTGATTCAAACTTGCTTGCCGGCTCGATCAAAATGAGGCCGGCAGTGCATATAGTCCATGATGCCATTATGTCAGGAAAGCTCAAAGAAGGACAGACAATATTTGAAGCAACATCAGGTAACTTTGGAATCGCCCTAGGACAGATAGCAAAGCTTGGACTGGACGTCGTTACACTTGTTTCTAGAAGACTACAAGAAGGAGTCTTTGAGGAACTAAAAAACGAGAAAATACGAATCATAAATCTTGACATGGACATCTGTCCTGCTCCTGGCATGAAGGACAACCCAAATCTTTTGGCTGCCAAAGCAACAGCTGCAAACATTAGATCACAACTCTCAGAATTTGGATTTGATCCTAGTATCTTTGATAAATCAATCTCTGAGATAGAAGCAATTCTTGCAAAACAGGATGTAATAAACTTGGCAAAACTTCTTGCAAAAATCTATGGATGTTTCTGTCCAGAACAGTACGACAATGATCTAAATATCGATGTACACAAAACAGTGACTGGAGCAGAGATTGACCAGCAATTACATGAGCAAGGACATTCGCTTGCAGATTTTGGAATTATTTGTGCGTTTGGTACTGGTGGTACATCTGGTGGGTTGAGCAGATACCTGATGGAAAAATATGAAAAAAAATCACTGCATGTAGTATTTCCGTTATCTGATCAAGATGTTGCAGGGATAAGGACTAGAGGCAAGGCAGCAGGCTTGAAATTCTACGAGCCTGAAAAATATGCAGGACAGCACGAAGTAGACTTTGATCAGGCAAAACGATTGCTAAAATATTTCGTAGACAAGGGCCGCGACATTGGAGAAAGCAGCGCCCTTGCACTTTATGCAGTGATGCAGATGGCAAACTTTGGTGGTTATGGAGGAAAGTTTGTAGTAATAATTGCAGATGGAATTCAAAAGTACAAAAAGAATTTGGCAACAGCAGAAAAACAAAACCGCATAAAAGTTGACCTGCAAGAAGCTCTCTCAAACATAGGGGACTATGACAGAGTTGTCTGGATTCATACCCAGTATACTCCAAAAAAGGAAGGAATAGAGCTAATTGCAAATGCGTTGGGTGTTGATCAAAGCAAGGTCTTTGTTCCAAAGGCAAGAGATGTGGAACGACTCTTAACAACATCAGAGATTCCAAAAGAATTGGATAGCGCACTTGGGGGACATGACAGTAAGACACTGCTTGTTTGCATGATGGGAAATACCTCGCTTATGGTTGCTCAAGAGCTTGCAAAAAAAGGAATGGTATCTGAAAGTTTGAATGGAGGAATAAATGCACTTTCTCAAGGAAAAGGCAAACATATTTCTGAATTGATACAAATAGCTAGAGAATAATTGTTTTTGATAAACATAAACCAGATCTTCCACAAAATGTTAAAATGAATTATTCACAAAATAGCTGAGTCCTACAGGACTCAAATTACTAATGCCCTATCCTAGGGGGGAGGATATTCTTTTTAGGAACTAATTTTCTATCATAATGCAAGGAAAATTGTGTTTTGAATGGTTAGCCTTCTTCCCTATGTAATTGGAGCCGCCGTGGTTGGAATACTACACATGTCAGCTCCCGACCATTGGGTTACAATTTGCATGCTTGGAAAAAGTGCAAAATGGACTCGTACAAGGCTCTTTGGAATCTCGCTTGCAACCGCAATTGGTCATGTGGTTCTTTCTGTTGCGCTAGGTCTTGGAGTTGTAGCGGTAGGGCTTGTGTTTTCTCATTTGATTTCATTTTACTTGGACACTGGAATAGCAATAATCATGATCACTGTTGGCTTGATTGTTGGAATAAGACCCCTTGTAAGAAAAAATGAACATCACAAACACGATCGTAATGAAGATAATAAGAAAAACAGTGATAAACTGAATCGTGGCGTTGGATATTTTGCTGTACTAGGAGCGGCGCTTTCTCCAGACCTTAGCATAACACCAATCTATCTTTCTGCAATAAAAGCTGGGTTCTACTTTGCAATAGAGTTATCGGTAGTCTTTGCAGCTGCTTCTATCTTGACACTCTTACTTTTAGTTCAGCTTGGCACAGTGGGACTTGCAAAAACTTTTGAGAAAATACCAGATAAATATAACGATTCGATGGTAGGCTTTGTAATTGCTGCCATAGGAATTTACATTCTTGTCGCAAGGTAGAGTTGGACAAACCATCCAGCAAGATAAATATCACAAAGAGATGAAAAACATACCATGACTCATCATAAACTGCCTGAAGTAGAAAAACGACTGGCAAGAATAGAGGGTCATGTTAAAGGCATAAGGAAAATGATTGATGAAGAAAAAAGTTATCCAGAAATTGTGCAGCAAATTACCGCAGTAAGAGCAGCTCTGGATGGTGCATTAGGAGTAATAGTTGAAGATCTGCTTGACCACATTAGTAAAACATCAAATGTTAAAGGAAAGAAAGCAGCCAATGAGCTAAAAGATACTGTATCAAAGATTCTTTAAAATAAAAAACTGGGAAGAAATTTTGTAGTGAGTCCTACAGGATTCAAACCTTCAGTGGGTTTGGACCTGTGAGGATTCGGATTTGGAAAGTTTGGCAATATAAAACTGAAATTGTAAAACATCAAAAATTTTTTGACCAAAAGGACATTGCATTTCAAGCTTTAATCTTAACCGCTATATTGCCAAAGTACGAGATGTGCAGCACAGTATCATATCTAGACTTTCACAGGATCTGAAAGATTGAAGAAATACATCATAGTGTTTGTCTCAGCTGCAATAGCTGTAGGAGTTTTTCTAATAGTGGCTAGCTTGCTTCACACTAACCAAGTCGGAGGAGGAAAGTCTGCATCAAATATTGCACAAACAAACGTCAACTACTTACTTGGCATTTCAAATGGAACTATGCAAGTTGATCCGCATAGCTATACCTTCTATCACTTTGCTGCACCAAATGGATCATCAAATGCCCATGTTAACGGAGATTTTGCTTTGCAGGGAAATGGCAGCAACATACGAATCTACCTTTTAGATGAAGAGAACTTGGTCAACTGGAAAAGTAGCCATCAATTTAACGCATATTACGACAGCGGTCAACAAACGACAGGTGCTATAGATGTCAGGGTTCCTTCAGACAAAACATTGTATCTGATATATGATAACAGCCACTCTTCAATTCCAAGTAAAAAAGTATTTTCCAAAATTAACCTAGTCTATAACTATTGACATTATATTCTAATTATCTGATAAAATCAAAAAAATGTGGTAAGGAGTTTCATAGCTACAACTGGTATTAAGCAAGCAACTAGCATTATGTAAAAAGACTAGCACTGATGATTCTTGGTACTTTAACCTTACGTGGTATTCTTACTGATAAATTCTGCCCGAGCATTATAAGTAATAATTCATCTGAGTTGGTAATGAAGAAGTTACTAGGAATCTCACTTGCTTGGCTTCTTTTAGCAGGATCACTAGCAGTTCCGATCGGAGTTTACTCGGCTTTTGCTACTGGGGGACAGATCGCAAATCCAGTCTCTACTTCTACGGTTCTGAGTTCAAATGCAGTTTCTACTATGTTTGGTCACTCTATCACATTTACAGCTACAGTCTCACCAAGTACAGCAACCGGAACAGTACAGTTCAATGATTCCAGTACAATACTTGGAACAGGTACAATATCTGGTGGTCAGGCAACATTTACCACATCATCATTATCTGTAGGTTCACATAATATCATAGCAAAATATCTTGGTGACACAAACGATGCGGCAAGTACGAGTGCTCCATTGACACAGGTTGTAAACCAGATCATCATCACTACAACAACTTTGGCATCATCACAGAATCCATCCATAATTAGTCACTCTGTCACATTTACAGCTACAGTCTCACCAAATACTGCAACTGGAATAGTACAGTTCAATGATTCCAGTACAATACTTGGAACAGGTGCAATATCATCTGGACAAGCAACATTTACCACACAATCACTATCCCTCGGTTCACATAATATCATAGCAAAATATCTTGGTGACACAAATGATGCTCCAAGTACCAGCACGTTGACACAGACTGTAAACCAGATCAGCCTAGCTACTACCACAACAACACTAGCATCATCACAGAATCCGTCAATCATCAGTCATTCTATAACATTTACAGCTACAGTATCACCAAATACTGCAACTGGAATAGTAGAGTTTGATGACTCTGGAGCCAATACTATACTTGGTACAAGTACAATATCATCTGGTCAGGCCACATTTACCATACAATCATTATCCATAGGATCACATAACATTGTAGCAAAATATCTTGGCGACACAAACGATGCTTCAAGTACAAGCACATTCACACAGACTGTAAACCAGATCAACACATCTACCACTACAACAATACTGACATCATCACAAAATCCATCAATTATCAGCCATTCTGTCACATTTACAGCTACAGTCTCACCAAGTACAGCAACCGGAACAGTACAGTTCAATGATTCCAGTACAATACTTGGAACAGGTACAATATCTGGTGGTCAGGCAACATTTACCACCTCATCATTATCAATAGGATCACATAATATCATAGCAAAATATCTTGGTGACACAAATGATGCTCCAAGTATGAGTACATTGACACAGGTTGTAAATCAGATCAGCCTAGCTACCACTACAACGACTGTATTATCATCAGCTAACCCATCAACATTTGGACAATCAGTTTCATTTACTGCAACTATTACACCAAACACTGCAACTGGCACAGTACAGTTTGCAATTGATGGAGTAAACACTGGCTCTCCAGTTACATTATCTGGAGGCACTGCTTCTATCAGCTCATCATCATTATCGATAGGATCTCACACCATAACTGCTGCATATTTAGGTGACACAAATGATGCGGCAAGCACTTCGTCTGTACTAGTACAAACGGTAAACCAGATCAGCCTAGCTACTACCACAACAACACTGGTGTCATCAAAAAATCCATCAACCACAGGCAACTCTGTCACATTTACAGCTACAGTCTCACCAAGTACAGCAACTGGAACAGTACAGTTCAATGACTCCAGTACAAATCCATCTACCATACTTGGTACAAGTACAATATCATCTGGACAAGCAACATTTGCCACATCATTATCAATAGGATCACATAATATCGTAGCAAGATATCTTGGTAACACGAATGATGCTCCAAGTACCAGCACGTTAACACAGACTGTAAACCAGGTTACCATCACCAGCAGTACAATTTCATTGAGCTCAAATACAACTTCTACCATATTTGGCCACTCTGTCACATTTACAGCTACAGTCTCACCAAGTACAGCAACTGGCACTGTACAATTATTACTTAGTGGAACCAACTTTGGTTCTCCAGTAGCATTGTCAGGTGGTCAGGCAATCTTTACCACGTCTTCTATACCTGTGGGAACCTATTCTTTAACTGCATCATATTCTGGTGACATCAACTTTAATCCTAGTACCTCAAACTCTGTTCCAATTTCCACTATCATAACCATTGGAGGTTCAGGTTCAGCTCCAGGAAGTGTAGGTGGTAATAATGATGATAATCATGATGAAAAGAACGCTGATGATAATAACAATGGTAATCATAATGGTGAAAAGAACTCTGATAATGATAATAACAATGGTAATCATAATGGTGAAAAGAACTCTGATAATGGAAATGGTAACCAAGGAAAAAATGACAATTCCAAACAGAAGCAAGATCATTCCAATGATAAACACGGAGACGACTAGCGTAACCTAAAAAATGAATTGGTCTGTGTAAAGTGGGAATGAAAAGATAACTAAATTGAAAATAAAAAATCTGGAAAGGGTTGTATACAACCCAAGGGAGAAATTTGTGCCATCAATGTGCCCTAACAGGTTCTACGGCTTTAGGAGGTTGAGGTATTTCTCCAGCAGCACACTTGTGGTCTCCGCATACAAAGCCAGGATTCCACGTTGCTGTTGCATGTGTATGGGAGTATTGACCTTCTTGGTCATCGGCAAAAGCAGCACCTGAAAAGGTTGAGCTTAATCCTATTGCAAATATTGCTATTGGCAGCAACAGTATTCCATAGGTTACTATTTTAGCCATACGTTCTCCCACAGATCCCGCATTGCCAGTGATGCGATACAACTGCCCACTTGTGTTTGTGTTGTTTTTGTGACATCATATTACTTTCTTATAGTTACTATACAAAGTATAGTATATAAAATGAAAAGTAACGAAACTGAAAGTAACTGATACTTTGTTAATCTAATATCTTCAATCCTTTCTTCAAAGATTATCAAGAACGCGTGTCTAGTCTACAAAGGGGCGCCGCATGGAATGTGCTCAACCCACAAGGACCAAGTCAACTCCGATCTATTGTCTTTTGTTCGCATCTAGCTTGCCATGACAAGGGCTATGATAGACTTGCAAGTATAAGTTAGATTCAGAGCTGTAATAAAAAATTAGGATTTTTTTTATAATTTAAAAAACTAGAATAAACTTTCTTATCACAATAAATAGATCTAAAATGTGACCAAGTATTTTGATAGTTAATCAACTTATCTTAGATTGGTTTTACATAATGCATGCAAAAAAGAAAAAAAATTGGAATTATAGTATCAACTCAAAGTATGGCAGATGAAATGGAGAAGACTTAGGTGATTCCTGTTTCAGATGAGATTCTAATTAATGCTGTAGAAAAAATCAGCAAAAGTGTAGTAAACATTGCAAGTGTTAGGATGATTCAGGATCAGATCTTCAGAGTATTTCCTGTTGAGGGAGTAGGTTCTGGTGTAATAATTGATAAACGAGGATACATACTTACAAACAATCATGTAATTGAAGAATCTGAAAGGTTGAGAATTACTTTAAGCGATGGAAGAATATTTAATGGAAAAGTTGTTGGAGCTGACGAAGCAACTGATTTAGCTGTTGTCAAGATTGAACCAAAAGAAGACATACCTTTAGCTGCTCTAGGTGATTCTGACAAACTAAAGATGGGACAGATAGTAATTGCGGTAGGAAATCCATTTGGTTTGACTGGAGGTCCTACAGTAACTTCTGGTATAGTAAGTTCGTTGAATAGAAGCATTCAAACACAAACTGGTGTGCTAGAGTTAATTCAAACAGATGCAGCTATAAATCCAGGAAATTCCGGAGGTCCTCTAGTAAACACTACAGGTGCGGTCGTTGCCATTAACACTGCCAAGATGCCCTATGCTCAAGGTATAGGATTTGCAGTACCTATCAACACAGCTAAATCCATACTAAAAGATCTAATTGAAAAGGGACGAGTAAGCAGGCCATGGATTGGAATTCATTCCATTGGGGTAACGCCACAATTGAGGCAATACTATGGATTGCCTATGAGTGATGGTGCACTAGTGGTTCAAGTTGAACCCTATAGTCCTGCTGATAATTCTGGATTAAGGCGAGGAGACATTATAGAAAATATTGACAAAAAAAGAATTGAAGAGCCATCACAAATTGCCACATATGTTAGAAAAAAACATGTAGGTGATACTATATCTCTTACAGTTAATAGAAATGCAAGACGACTAGAGATTGCCATAACACTAGAAGAAAATGATACTGATCTTTATGTAAAATCTTCTGGGTAATCATGATTGCAAGTATAAAACTTTGAAAAATTAAATAAAAAAATAGCATATTGCATGGTTTACTATATGATAGCAGATAACTAGTTCATCACTTTCTTATTTTTATAGTTGGCAACCGTATTGAGTATAATGAATTTCGAGGATATCTTGTAAAATGCGTGCAGCTGTTGTTCCTAAAATTAATGGAAAATGGGAGGTAAAAGAAGTTCCTACTCCAAAACCAAGTGCAAATCAAGTTTTGATAAAAATTCATGCTAGTGGCCTCTGCTATACCGATGTACACATAACAAAAGGAGAACTACCATTTCCAATTGAATTTCCAAGAACCATAGGGCATGAGCCTGTTGGTGAAATTGTTGAGCTTGGAGTTGGTGTAACTACACGCAGAGTTGGTGACAGAGTTGGTGTTCCATGGGTACAAGCAACTTGTGGAAGATGTGAATGGTGTGAGCGCGGCAAGCAGTTATTTTGTCAGCAACAAATAGGAACTGGAATTGGAACCCAGGGCAGCCATGCTGAATACATGTTAGCTTATGCTGATTCTACAATGCTTCTTCCAAAAGAGATAACATACGAACAAGCAGCACCAGTCTTTTGTGCTGGTTATACCGTATACAGCGGTTTAAGATTTGCAGATCCAAAACCGCATGAGAAAATTGCAATAGTTGGCATAGGGGGATTGGGTCATCTTGGAATCCAGTATTCAAAGGCTTGCGGATTTGAAACAATAGCTGTGACTCATTCCAAAGACAAAGAAGAGCTATCCTACAAGCTAGGGGCAGACAAAGTTGTTGCAAATGGTGAAGAATTAATGAAGGCAGGAGGTGCTGATGTGATACTTGCTACAGGAAACTCTACTAGATCAATGACTGATGCTCTAAAGGGGATACGACCTGATGGTAGAATGATGGTAATGGGAGTTTCAAACGAAGAGCCTATTCATGTCTCAACTGATATATTATTTAATCGTGCAAGAATAATAGGTTCCACACAAAACAGCCGAGAGTATCTTTACGAGGCACTAGATTACGTTTCTAAAGGCAAAGTCAAGGTAATTACAGAAACCTATAGCTTGGACGATATTGGACAAGCATATGACAGAGTAGCTGCAGGTCAGGTTAGGTTTCGAGCTGTAATAAAAAATTAAGTAATTTTCTAAAATCATTTTTATTAAATATAGATTTATGATGTTATTATCATGCTTAAACATAGTTTTGAACTATAATCAAAATACCAACTCACAGATGAGTCACTGAAGAAATCGCGGAATTTTTTTAACTAGATGTGATATAGAGATTCTTCCCGGACCAATTGTTATTATGACTAGTGAACCTGCAAGAAGTATTACTGGAAGCTCAGCACCGTTTGGACCTATGAATTGCGATGCTTTATAGATGTAAAATATTACGCCAAGCATCACAAGTGACAAAACCGATGCGGAAATTCTTGTCAATACACCAACTATTATCAAAATGCCAGGAATAAATTCGTCTAGTGCGAAAAGATACTGTAACTGTACCGGAAGGCCAAACTGTGGTAGATAAGTAGCAAAACTCGGATCAAACTTGGCATAGCCAGCTGCAATAAAGATCACACCTATTGTCAATCTTAGTCCAAAATGAGACATGTCATGGAATTTGCTCTGACGTATTTCTGCATCTGTCAAGACATGGTATTTTTTAATTGAGGTTAACTTAAGGGTATAGTAATTTCGTTAAATGATAGAGTAATTACAAACCAGAAGAAATCTACAGAGAAAACCTCACCGATTTTTTAATCAAGGTAATCAGCACTAGAACAAAATGAAAACTCTACATCTTTCAATAATTGCTGGAATTGTATCATTTCTCATCTTGATTCATTTTTCCATTAATCAAACCATGAGGACAAACAGTAAGTAAATTCAAAAGACGTCCACCCTTACAAATCCAATAATCAGTTATCAAGACTAGTGTCAGAAACAAAATCAAAACACTGTATAAAATGTAAAAAGTATATTTCAGATACAGATTTGTTCAAAATTGTTATGTATATTGTTGACCAAAAATTTTCAGATCATCATTATGAACATGTAGAATGTCCAAGCAGATTTTCTGTCTAGTCTTTTATTGCATAAACTTGTTCATAACCAATGAAGAAAAATTACACAAGGAAACTGGAGTCAAACCTACGATAAAAATATAAATTCATTCAAACAGGTTCTTTCCATGGTAAAACCAATTCCAGATGGATATCATTCTGTTACTCCAACGTTGACCATAAGTGGGGCATCTGATGCAATAGAGTTTTACAAAAAAGCTTTTGACGCAAAAGAAATTTACAGATTTCCTGGACCAGACGGTAAATCAATAATGCATGCAGAAATAAGAATTGGAGACTCTCCAATCATGCTCTGTGACGAAATGCCAGAGATGGGATGTCTGTCCCCAAAATCAATAGGCGGACCTAGCGGTGCAATATACCTGTATGTCAATGATTCCGATTCTATCTTTAACAAGGCTGTTTCTGCAGGGGCAAAGCCAATGATGCAAATGATGGACGGATTTTGGGGAGATAGGATAGGTGCACTTGAAGATCCTTTTGGTCACAGGTGGACAATAGCTACCAGAAAAAAAGACATGACAAAAGAAGAAATAGAAAAAGCTGGCAAAGAATTCATGAAAAACATGTGCAAGTAAACTTTTGGTTTTAAAAAAAATTATAGAAAGGAGTTTTATAGCGAGCCTTACAGGACTCGAGTCTATGTTGCAATAAGGTACGACTACAAATCAACCCTAGTATTTCTGCTTACTAATAGTTAATCTACTTTCCAAAAACTCCCTTTCATAATTATATAGTATGTAGATGTAAAGTGAACATACGAAAATGACAGATCAAAAAGTTGCTATTGTTACTGGCAGTTCAAGTGGAATAGGATATGAGACAGCACTTTTACTTGCAAGAAATGGTTTTCGTACATATGCAACTATGAGGAATCTAGAAAAAGCAAAAGCTATCTCAGATGTAGCAAAAAGAGAAAATATTCCATTACATATTATAAAACTAGATGTCACAGATGAAAAATCTGTAAATGACGCCATCAAAACTATAAAGTCTGATGCAGGAAGAATTGATGTACTAGTAAATAACGCAGGCTATGGTCTCACAGGTTCTCTTGAAGATCTTTCTATGAGTGAGATAAAGGCACAGTATGAAACAAACGTCTTTGGTCTGATAAGAGTAACTCAGGCAGTTCTGCCTATTATGAGGGAACAAAAAAGTGGCATTATTGTAAATATTAGTTCTATTGGTGGAAAAATGGCAATGCCGTTGTCATCACCATACATTGGTACAAAATTTGCAGTTGAGGGCTTGAGTGAATCTATTGCATATGATCTTGAACCATTTGGAATCAAAGTTGTTATAATAGAACCAGGCGCAATTAAGACCAATTTTGACACTGGCATGATAATAGCTCAAAAAAGTCAAAACCCAAGTTCGCCTTATTATAAGGGCATGCAGAAATTACAAAGTTCGCTGAACTCCATGTTAAAGAATGGAACCCCACCTGCCAAGGTTGCTGAAGTAATACTAAACGCAATTACAACACCTAATCCTAATCTAAGATATACTGTAGGTGAGGACGCTGCCTTGCTTGCACAAAAAAGAAAAGAGCTGTCAGATTCAGAATTTCAAAAACTTGTTTTCGAGTTTTTTAAATAAAGATGATTTTTGGAATAAAATAATTAAAATTATTATAGTTTGTTTTCTATAAAGGAGTTACAGTTGAGCGAGTCTGAAGAAAGAAAAATCATAATAGCCAAGGACGGTCCATACGTTGTTTCTGGAGACATTCCTCTTACAGTTGAAATAATTACAAACAACAAAGAGGGATATTCATGGGATTGGAAGAAGGGTAAAACATTCAAAACAGAATCTAGTTATGCCCTGTGTCGTTGCGGTCATTCTAAAAATAGTCCTTTTTGTGATGGCACTCATACAAGTATAGGTTTCAATGGAAAAGAGACAGCATCCAAGGCTCCTTATGATAAACAAGCTAAACGTCTGGATGGACCTACACTAATACTGAGTGATGCGGAAAATCTTTGTGCTTTTGCACGCTTTTGCGATCCCGCAGGCAAAATCTGGAGTTTAATTGAAAAAACAGATGACCCCAAAGTCCGCGAGCTGGTCATACGCGAAGCAATGCATTGTCCGTCTGGCAGGTTAACTTTGCATGACAAAGAAACTGACAAAGAAATAGAACACAATCTTTTGCCTTCTATTGGTGTGATAGAAGACCCGCCGTTGAAATGCAGTGGTCCGCTTTGGATACGTGGGGAAATAACAATCGAATCTCAGGACGGGACATGCTATGAAAAACGTAACCGTGTAACATTGTGCCGTTGTGGTGCATCAAACAACAAACCATTTTGCGATGGAAGCCACGCTAGCATAAAGTTCAATGATGGAATTCTCAAGTAGAGAAATAAATAAAAAAAATCAGAAAGAAGTTTTGCAACGAGTCTTACAGTGATTCAAACCTGCAGTGTATTTTCAACTAGTATCATAAATGCTCATCAAAGAGTTTGAATTAAAAAAATAAAAAAAGGGAAAGTTCTAGTCTACTTTTGTGGGTGGTAGTCGACACTTAGCGCCCCGTAAACGAAGGTGATTGATTCCTCTGGGCCCTCGTCACCAGGTCCTGACCAATTAATCTTGGTAGTAAATACCGTTCCGAAGGTATAGGTCAGGAATGGTTGTCCAGCGCTACTAGGATCACCACCAGCCTTTCTCATTGTTAAGGTAACCTTTGCATAGTGGCTACCAGCTACACAGTTTCTGAAGAACACTGGAGATGCGCTGTCTGTTGTCTTTTTGATAGTAAACTCGTTGAATTTTACTTTTCCTGCACCAGCGCCACCAGTGGCAGATCCAATTGTAGTGGGATTTTCTACACCGAAACTAAAGTCTTTAATTTCAAATGCACATGGGCTTCCATTTGGTCCATTAATCCCATCTACTGTCAAAAAGTTCCCACGGTGATTTGGAATTGATGTATTGCATGCTATTGTACCACCAGTGTTTGAATCAGTTCCCTGATTGGTTGTCGTATCTGTTTGCGCAAAACTTTGCTGCGGTTGCATCAAGCTGGGATAAGCCAGCATGATTGCCGCTGCAATTATTGCTCCTAAAAGTATTTTATGCATAGTGGCGTGGTTCCTCTTACTAGTATTTACGCATTATCTCTTAAGATTGTAACTTTTAAAAATACGTGGCAGTTCAATTTTCTTTTTTAATATGTTAAAATCAAAAAAGGTAATAGCTAAGACAAATGATTTCCAATTATGGTTGATCATTCTTTTATAGTTCATACATGATGAAAAGCTGGGTTCAGGCTTGGGGCATCTTAAGATAATAGGTTTTGTAGTAATAGCATTTTTAGCAGGTACTATCACATCTGGGGCAATAGCTTATGCAGATAAAGATAGCAGTAATCCATTTAGTGCAATAGTAACTGCAATAAAAAATCTAACTGATGTGATAAAAAACAAGCAAACAACAGTTACAGTAAATGCACCACAAGGTCCTCCAGGACCTCCTGGAACTAGCGTAACTGTTACACCAGAGCCATCTGGTTCGAATTGTGCAAACGGCGGTGTAAAGTTGGTTAGTGCTAGCGGCGTAAATTATGTTTGTAACGGCGGCTCTTCTCAAACCTGTTCAACTGGACAAGTATTATGTTCAGGTGTATGTTCAAGCATTAGCACTGATACACACAACTGTGGTGCATGTGGACATACTTGTGCAACTGGTCAGGCATGTGTTTCAGGTCAATGTACAGGTAGTTCTACACAGTGTACTGTTGCTTCGGATTGCCCAACAAGCAATTCATGTCAACTACCTACGTGTACAGCTGGTGTATGTGGAGTCGTTAACGCAGCAGCAGGTACAGCATGTTCTGTAAATGGAGGAACACATTGTGATGGTTCAGGTTCATGTGTTTCATCATGTCCAGCAGGACAAACAATGTGTGGAAGTACATGTATCAACACAAGTACTGATACACAAAACTGTGGCGCATGTGGACTTGCTTGTAATGCAGCTAATGGTGTTTCTGCATGTACAGCCGGAACATGTTCTATATCTACATGTAATGCAGGATTTGCAAACTGTGATCAAAATGCTGCAAATGGATGTGAAGTCAACACACAAACTGATCCCAACAACTGTGGTTTATGTGGAAATGTCTGTAGTGGTCTATGTGTTGCAGGTCATTGTGCAGTAGTACACTGTCCTGCCGGTCAAAAAACTTGTGATGGGGTTTCATGTCAACCCATCAGTTTACCATGCCTATAAAATGAACATGTACCAATCTGATTAATGATTTGGTATGATAAGATAAATTATAGAATGGAACTGTAGGATAGTGTAACAAAATGTCAGGCGATATAACAATAAAAAAATCAACTTACAACAAGTTGATTTTTGGTATAACTGCGGCACTAGTAGTTGCAGCATTTCTTGGTGGAATACTTGTAGGAAACTTGGGAGAGACAAAAACTGTACAAAACACACAGATAATGCCTGCACAGATTCCAACTGCGCCAACTCCTCAAACTAGAATCGCAGTCTCTACAGGTGACAGCCCAGTCAAGGGAGCTTCAAATGCGCCAGTTACAGTGATTGAATTTTCAGACTTTCAATGTCCTTTCTGCGGGCAATTCTATACCCAGACATTGCCTCAGGTGATGCAAAATTATATTGATTCAGGAAAGATAAAACTCGTATTCAAAAACATGCCATTAGAGAATCTACATCCTAATGCAAAAGCAGCTGCCTTGGCAGCAGAATGTGCAAACGAGCAGGGCAAGTTCTGGGACTATCACAATATTTTGTTTACAAATCAAAATAGCTGGGCAAATCTTGGCAGTACCAATGCTACAAGTACTTTCAAGCAATATGCATCTCAGCTTGGGCTTGATACAAATAATTTTAACTCTTGTGTAGATTCTGGAAAATATGCTGACAAGGTAAACAAGGATGCTCAGGACGGTGCAACATATGGAGCTACTGGAACACCTACATTTTTCATAGGAAGTGACCAGAAGGGATACACAAAACTTGTTGGAGCACAACCATATTCCGTATTCCAGCAAGCATTAGATTTAGAACTGAAATAGATTCAAAAATCAAATGTATTTCTAGAAATAAAAAATTTGAAAACTAGACTGGAATTTTGAACTTGTTTTAGAGTTTTTTAAATAAAGATGATTTTTGGAAAAAGAGAATTAAACTAACTAAACAATTCCCCTAGCGGGTCTAAAATTATTTCATTAAAGTAGTGGGTCCTAAAATAACCCGAAATATTGTCTGACAAATCCATAATGCTGACAAATTTGTCCATGATACTAACACAATGTAAGCGCTGCTTAATAGCTATACTAACAATAAATTAACAATGACACTAGAACCATGGGAAATAGCACTACTTGCAGAAGATTTTGAGTTTTATGACTAATCTCATTGTAATGAAAAAAGAGAATTATCTTGGGTACAATAATGATTTGGCAAAAAAGGCACTGGTTAGTATGTCTATAGAAAAAGCCTTACTTGATGTCGGAAAAGAAACGTATGACGAAGTTGCCCATGAACTTTATACAAGATATCATTCTTACTTTCAAGACTGTTACGAACATCCTGAATATTTGGGTGAAATACTCACGCAATTATACGGTAATGCTGGCAAAGTTGTTGTAGATTCAATCAAAAAACAATTAGAAGAATTTTCTGATCATGACCAGATTACAAGATTGTTGAAAGTAATCAGCAAGTAACCCAAAATATGCACAGTTAGAATTTTTCTACTGCGAAACTAATCTAGAACATGACAAAGTCAGCAGACAACGAATTATCACATCAGAAGAATTTGAAAAATTGGTGACAGAAGGCTGCATTTTTAACTCAATTTATCTTGTGAAATAACTTGACCTCTTACCTATCACATTTACTAAAACAATGAAAACTATCCATGCTATAAGAGAACTTGCCATAGCTGCTTGATATGGTTGCATTGTATAGTGGAGAAACTGGTAGTGTGAAAAGATCTTTGTCACAGCATAGAATGCTTCTGAGACAGAAATTGCAATTACAAGATTTTTTATGTTCTGCTTGGAAAAGGCTGGATTTTTTTTGCCTGTTATGGGATCATGATGCCCATATTTGTTGTCAATATAAAACGTAATTGCAAAGAACGGAATATCAACACAGTATTCTGATAGCAAGGCAACTATTGCATTTACAATCATATTGTTGTCATACAGAGAATAAAGTTGAGCACCAAGCGCACCTGAAAAATAACCAGCAGCGCCAGATATGATTAGATTCCTGTTAAACAATACCATGTCTCTATATTTGTTCAAAAATTTGCCTAGTGGTTCTATTGATGCCAAACGTAGAGACTACAACAATCAGAAATTATAGGACTGACATGTATTTTCTAATTACTTACTCTAGTAGATAATTCTCATTAAAATGATTATTTTAACAAAACCGTTAAGAATGTCTCTGTTTTTTTCTTGTAAGCAAACTCGGATAGTTGCTCTTCTATGGCATAGACAATCACTTTATGCGATGCTCCGTATAGTTCCTCTAATACTTCCTTTAGATATTCTGGTTTTTCAAAACAATCAGGTATGTAACAGTGATATTTTTTGTATAGCCTGATGACTACTTTGTCATATACTGGTGTTCCAATATTAAGCAATGTTTTGCCAATGACAATAGCTGTCAATGCTTTCATAGTGTCAGGTGGATCGATCATTATTGTATCCCCCTTAGATATATCATAACTAGTAATAATCAATGGGGGTAATTAGATCCTGCATGTCAGATTTTTTTACACTCACCTTTTCAAACGGTAAAATTGTTCTCAAAAGCAGGCAGGGTTAGGACTAACAGTTAGTCCAGTAGTAATGAATACTGATGATACTTTATTAACTTTAAAAATAATATATTTATTATAAATAATATGAAAATCTCGAATTTTCAAAAAGTACCTCTTGTAGTTGTATCATTTTTATCATTTTTTGCCATACAGCCTGTGGATGATTTTTTTGGAATAACCGACGAGTCTTCAGATGAGCAATATTTTTTGAACATATACAATCACTCAGTTGGTAGTAATAGTAATTCCAACGATCAAGCCCGTAACCGTTTAATGAAAAAAACACTGGTTACATCTATTATAGAAAACGCATTGATTAACATTGGAAAAGGCACCTATGCTACAGTTATCAATCAACTTGCTTCAATGCAAAATTGTACCTTGCAAGATTGTTATGATCATCCCGAGTATTTGAAGGCGATACTGATGCGACATGGCTTTTACATATACAATTCCATTATTAGCTCAATCAAATCTAAGCTAAAAGAATTTGAACATGATAAAGAGGTTGCAGCTTTCATAAAGGGAATAAGCGAATAAACTGATTTTAAAACTCTTTGTCTATAAACTATTTTGCTGTTAATTAAAATAAAAAATTGGAAAAGGAGTTTTGTAGCGATCTTTACAGGACTCGATAGTTGAATCTTCTAGAAATTATAAGAACGCCAATTATTGATGTTGTTACTACCAAGGCGGCTAGAGGACCAAATTCTGGGACCGCAACAACTTGTGAAAGATTTGGATTCATGTGTGCAATGTCGTCTGGGTTTATCCCGTGGCTTTCAAAACAATTTTCTATTGTTATCATTTTTTGATATCCTTGACCTTGAGCAAGGTGAGTATGCAAATCCTCTAATGATATTGTTGGATTCGAGCTTTTAATTGCATTTACTGCGGCATTATATGCATTTACCAAGAATTGGTATTGTTCGCCCACATCCGATATGAAATGGTTACCTGTGGCATCAATGTATTCATAATCTGTAGTGTAGCACGATTTTTGTATTGAACCACTTATTGCGTACGAAAACGACTCGTTTCCAATTAGAATCAAACTTGAAGATATCATAACCAGCATGAAAAGTACAACCCAATTCTTCAACAACTAGTGTTTTGTGAGACTAGAACATTAACTTTCCAACAAATCAGATCTTAGGTAAGAGAAGTAATGAGACTCGATAAATGATACTGCAGGATACTTTATACAACCAACAAACTAGAAAACATGTGTTGAGTACAGAAGATAAACCAAAAGGCAATTTTGTAATTGTAACACTGAAAATGCCAAATGGGGAAGAGCATACCATACCGCTTCCTCCAAAGAAATTCAGTTCAGGAAGACTGGGGTATTATTCCCAGATTCCGTCTTTCATATATGATAACGAAGTGTATGGTGGACAGATTCAGGTTTGGAAAAAAGGCAAAGAAATAGAATCTGAAAAGTAGATCATAATCAAACATGTCGCAATCACAAAAAACCTGCAAGCTAGCATCTGACTTGGAAATATGCAAAATCCTAAACGGCATGTGGCAGGTAGCAGGAGGCCATGGCAAAATAGACTCAGAATCTGCCATCTCTGAGATGATATCATATCATGATTCTGGTTTTACAACATGGGACATGGCAGACATTTATGGACCTGCCGAAGAATACATTGGTGAATTTCGAAGAAGACTTGCAAAGATAAAGGGCGAGGACGAGCTTGACAAAATTCAGGCTCTAACAAAATTTGTCCCAAATCCAGGTCTTATGACTAGAGAAATTGTGGAGCATTATATCGACAAGTCCATTCAAAAAATGAATGTAAAGGAAATAGATCTTGTCCAGTTTCATTGGTGGGATTATTCCGATACAAGCTACCTTGATGCATTACATCATCTCTTCACGCTTCAAGATGAAAAAAAGATACGACATGTTGGACTGACAAATTTTGATACAGAAAGAATTGAGATTATGGTAGAAAACGGATTCAAGTTATCATCAAACCAAGTGCAGTATTCTATCATAGACCAGAGACCTGAAATAAAGATGGTTCCATTTTGCCAAAAACATGACATCCAACTATTATGTTATGGGACTCTACTTGGAGGATTCTTGTCTGAAAATTATAAAGAAAAACCAGAGCCAACAAGGTCTCAGCTGTATACGTCAAGCTTACAGAAATACAAGAACATGATTGATGCCTGGGGTGGATGGGATTTATTTCAAGAGCTACTTGCGATATTATATGATATAGCAAAAAAGCACCATGTCAGCATTGCAAATGTTGCTGCAAAATATATTTTAGACAAACCTTCTGTTGCAGGTGTGATAATTGGTACAAGACTTGGCATATCAGAACACAGACAAGACAATGCTAGAGTATTTTCATTAAATTTAGATAAAGAAGACAAAGAAAATATAAAATCAGTGACCTCAAGATCACAGGATTTGTTTTTGTCTATTGGCGATTGTGGGGATGAATATAGATGATTTATCATATACCTTAAACCAATCCAAAATTGAGATGTTTTTTTGTACTAGATTTGAGGATACGATATTGTTCATAATTATTTTCTTGACCATGTTTCAAGGAATCTTTGCTCTAATCCATCTACTCTATATCCCACAAATTCACGAATAACCTCGTCTACTTTTTCAAACTCAAAAAGACAATGTTCCAGCGATAATTCATGTCGTTCAAACAATCTTTTTTCTATTTTTTCTAGTCCTATTTTGCCCCAATTTTCCCTAATTAGTTCAGATATGGCCCCAACCAATTTATCATTCCCCCACAAAATCTAAATCATTATTGAATTTAAGTTTGGTCTTCCAAATTAGGAAATTAAAAAACAAATTCGTGATAAATAATAACAAGTACATTATATGAAAACAGCATGGGAGAAATGCGAGGAACTTGCATTATATGTGAATTTCAAGTGAGGGGAAACACATTAGATGAATTAGATATCAATTTCACATCGCATTTTGAAAATACTGGTCATGAGGCCTACTATACAGGTGAAGGAGACCAAAGAATAGAAAGAAGCGTTTCATGATAGTAAAACACGTTCCAAAAATTTTACAATTTCTATGTCCGAATATTTGAGATCTTATTCTTCTTATCTGATATTTGATAGTTTTATAGGAAGTATGAACAGCGAAAAAATTGCAAATGCCAAATATTCTAACATATTTTCCAGAAAATTTTCAAGCCAGACTCTTACAGAAAAAAATCTTGGAAGATATTGAATCAAAAATTGCATCTGGCTACAAGACAATAATTCTTTCTGCTCCCACAGGAGTAGGTAAATCACTTGTAGCTGCAACTGTGGCAAAATATTTTGGGCGCTCATTTATTGTTACAGCTTCAAAACATTTGCAGGATCAATACTCCCAAGAACTGTCTTTCATTAAACCTGTCAAGGGAAAATCCAATTTTCCCTGCCTGAAGCTTATGGAACATGAAAAAATCAATGAAAATGATTTTCAAACAGCAGTGAAGCGAGAATTAACTTGTGAGAAGGGATTGTGTGAGGAAACGGTCACAAAAAATAAAAAGAAAATTAAAGAAATATGTAAATTTAAACCAAAAATAACTGATTTTGCAGATAACATACCTATCGAGAATAAATGTCAATATTATGTGCAAAAATTTCTGGGTCTTATTTCTGATCATTCCGTATGGAATTATTCATCATATTTTCAACTAATGAAATTTAATAAAAATACATTCTCAGATTATATCGACAGACCCATTGCCATTTTTGATGAGGCTCACAAAATTGAAGACCAGATAATTCAATTTATCGGAATTGATATTTCAAGTAAGCATATTGAAGAATGTGGTATAAATCTAGAACATTATGATTTGAGCGATATTGATCTAATAATAAAACTCCTTGACGATCTTGCAGAGTCATATTCTAAGCAATTAAAAGACATGGAACAAAATACGACCCTACACGCTGCCTCTGATTATGAGCGAATTAAAAAATTAGAGGAAAAGTACAATCGCATGGCAGATGCACGTGTTGAAATTCTTTCAAATAAGGATAACTTTGTAATCAATGAACCACAAAACGATCAAAATGAAATTTTCAAATCAATCTCAATTAAACCCTTAGACATTTCAAAATATGTTGAATCCTATTTTGATATCAAAAATAGAATCTTCATGTCAGCAACAATTGATAAAGAAAGCTTTTGTGAAAATACTGGTATAAAACAAAGTGAAGTAGCTTTCATAGATGCACCCACATCGCCATTTTCACTTGAAAACAGAAAAATAAATTTCCTAAATATAAGTCAACTAAGCTTAAAATCAAATTTAGATGATGAAATGGCAGTATCAAAAAAGATTGATGAGATATTAACAAAACATTCTGATCAAAAAGGCTTGATACTAACTTCTTCAAAAATCAGATGTTATAATATAATTAATCAGATTTCTCCTCAAAATAAAAAGAGAATTAGAATATGTCATACTAGCAATCAAAATGGAAAGACCCAAGACCAGATATTAAAAGAACATTCAGAGGATAGTGACGGCGTCCTGCTTTCATCTTCGTTATGGGAAGGGGTGGATTTGAAAGATGATTTATCTAGATTTCAAATCATAGCCAAGACTCCGTATCCCAACTTGAGTGATAAAAGAGTGAAGACCAAGATGCAAAAATTTCCATTATGGTATAAAGCTCAGACCATAATGAAATTATTACAAGGATTTGGACGCTCTATTAGGAGTGAAGATGATTGGGCAGTAACATATGTTCTTGATTCTGCTGCTTTAACTATATTGAATCAGTACAAAACTATGGTTCCAAAAGCATACTATGATGTTTTAGGATGGAAATGATATCATTCCATTTTATTCTGGCCTACAAAATCTCGCATCAATGCTAAAATAAATGACAAGGTTCGAATGTTTTCCTGTGTATAACTAAAATGCTTGTATCTTAGATTCTCATCAACTATTAGCGCCTTGTTCCAAATCTTGTGCATGTCAAATCTTTCAATTATCCAAACAGAAGTATTAGTAGTGATGTGAATTCTACCACCAGAATACTTTGCATGAAATTCGCCCGTTTGTGATAGTGACTGGAATTGTTTTGCCTCGGACAAACCCTTTACTAGTATTTCCCAAAGATCTTCGAATTTCAACTAAATCAATATCATCTCACTTTGATTTAACCAAATCTCTATCTGGATTTAATTGGAAAACCAATAAAACTAGTCAAGTAGTAAAATGTTACATGAATAAAATAACAAAGGGTACAAAGACAACAGACAAACACGATGATTTTATCAATCGTTTGAATAATTGCAAGTTGCTTGGTGTAATGGATAAGATTTACAAAAAAGAATATGGCATGTCTGCAAAAAAATACCTTCTTAGAATTCCGTCTAGAAAAGAGGCAGAGCGCATGGTAAGAACATTGGAATATGCACCTGCTTCAATTACGGATATGTTTCAGAGAAGACTTGACTGCAAGTGTTCAAAGAAAAAAACAAGACATCATCCAGTATGGACTCCAAACATTCCGGTTCCTGCAATAAAAAAGAATCCAGAATTTTTTATCGAAGAGGGAAGTAGAACTGGTGGTTTTCATGCCAATTTTCCAAAAGATGCGGGAGCAGGCAGACTACTTTATATCACAATGAAGCCTTCAGAATTTCTTAATTATGCATTTGCAGGAGAGCTTGTTGAAAAAAGATCAGAAGATGAAGTAGGTACTACCGAACTTATCGTAAAACACAAACAAAAAAGAATTCTAAAATGTAAACCACAGGATGCACCATTTCTAAAATTAGATTTGATCAAATGCCAGTTTGTCTATCACGACGGAAGGCACAGGGCTGTTGCAGCAGATGAATTAGGGGTAAAAGAGATTCCAGTATTTATTGAGCATGATGTCCCAATAAATGAGGAGCAGACACGATGTCTCAAAGACAGAAAGTTGTGGAAAAAAGAATCTGCCAGATCCCCTGATTTACGCCATTTTGGTGAAGTATAATTTTAGCGTATCCTAAATGATCATATTTTACAGGACAAAATTTAGAATGCTGTCTTTTCATAATACATACGATTATTATTAATTGTAAATTTGTGATGGAAAATATGGAAAGCAAAGCAAGAACTCTGGTTAAAACAATAAGTTTTCGCATAATAATAGTTATTATTTCTACCATGGTATTCTGGAATGCCACCCAGAATGTTTCACAAACCACCTTGTCATCTATAATCTTTAATGTTGCAGCTACAGCAGCTTATTACATTCACGAAAGAATATGGGTCAGAATAAAGTGGGACCCAATGAAAAAAGATAGTTCTAAATCGGATTTCAGTCAAAATGATTTAATGAAATAAATTGAATTTTCGTAGTCTGTATAGAGATTACGAAATACGACACGTTGTGTCGAGTCTTTTAGGGTCTACAACCAAGAAAATCTGTTCAAACAAATCAAAAAATAAAAATTTTTACTTTAAATCACTGTTACGAACATTTAACTGAGACAATCATACATAGAAGACATGGCTGGAAAGACTATTGCATTTGGAATTTTAAGAGCAGTTCTTAGTCTTGCAACTGGTGCAATATCACTTTTTACAATGTCAAGCTTCCTAACCCCTGCAGGAATTTTGCCAACAGGTGCCATGCAATCCTTTATTCCGTTTCAGAGTCTCTTTGGAAGTATAAGCGGTCAGGCAACAGATTCAATATCTTCAATTCTTCCGATAGGCCGTTATCTTCCGTTATTGGCAGGAGGCGGTTCAGGTTTTTTTGTCTGGATGATACTCTCAAAGATTCTAGGAAAGGTCCAATCCATGACAAATTCTAGTTCTGCTAAAATAAACCCCGCAGATATGATGAAATCCTTTGGCATGAATTTGCCATCCCATTTACAATCTCCATCTATTGGCAGCATTCCAGAAAAACTTCCTTCTGACATTACCAAAATTCAGTACATGGTTTTAAAATCATTTCAACAAGGATATAACAAATCAAAAGATATTGCAAAACAAAACAACATGGAAAACAAAGACATGGAAAAAGAAATAGACACTCTAAAAAGTAATGGTTATGTGACAAAAAATAACAAGCTGACAAGCAAAGCTGTAGAGTTACTTTCAGCGTAAACGCGATCAAGTCTTACCAGTTCTAAACCCTCAATTTATCAGCAAGCTCTAAAAGTACAACAATCTCTAGATAAAAATAATGAAAGAAAATCAAGATGATTCAGAGCCAAGCAAGAATAATTCTGTGATCCCAGTTTCGTCTTCTGCATGGCTTGCACTTTCCATCATATGCGGACTTGCTCTTGTTACCATGTATGGAGAAACGATGGTTCTACCAGCTATTCCTGATTTTATCAAAGATTTTGGCATCTCATATAACACATCGTCTTGGATTCTTTCTTCGTATTTGATAGCAGGAGCAGTAATGACGCCTATTGCAGGCAAACTTTCAGACATCTATGGCAAAAAGAAGATACTCCTAATTGTGATGATGATATATTCTGCAGGAATTTTGGCTGGAGGATTTGCAAATTCATTGCCTTTTTTGTTAGCTGCAAGGATTGCACAAGGTGTAGGGATATCGATGTTCCCAATCGCATTTGGTATAGTACGTGATATCTTTCCAATTCAAAAGCTTGGAATGGCTCAAGGAATATTTACTTCGACATTTTTTGGCGGCTCTGTAATAGGTTTGATAGCTGGTGCAAAAATAATTTCTGATTATGGCTGGCATGCAACTTTCTTTTCTGTATTTCCTATTGCGATAGGATTGGCCTTTATAATGAACAGATTCATCAAAATAAAAAAAACAGAACAAGATGATATGACAATGGGAATAGATGTCAAGGGCACTCTGGCGTTGTCTTCTACGGTAATTTTGTTGTTGATGGGCATATCTTTTCTTCAAGAGATTGGTTCTGGGAATCTAGATTCTCTGGGATTTTTTGCAGGATCTGTCATATCGTTGATAATTTTTGCAAGTCTTGAAAAAAGAGTAGCTCACCCTCTAATTGATCTCAAAGTGCTTTCAGACAAGGTGCTCTTGCCATCAAATATTATCTTGATTATAGTTGGAGTTTCTACATTCATGGTATACCAGACAATTCCCATACTGATACGCAGCCCAAAACCTCTTGGCTTTGGTGGCGATGTAATAACAATAGCGACAGTCCAGCTGCCGTTCATGATTGTCTCCCTTGTAGTATCTGCGGCAGGTGGCTTTTTCCTCTCAAGAGTGGGCAATTTCAACCTCACAGCACTTGGAACAATAATTTGTGCAGTTGGATTTTTTAGCATACTGGCATTTCACTTTACCGAATATACCATATCTGTCACATTGGCAATAATTTCTGTGGGGTTGTCATTTGCGATTGTAGGGTGCTTTAACATAGTTTTGATGTCATCGCCGCAAAAGGTGCAGGGAATATCTCTTGGCATGACTGTGCTGTTGATGCTCGTAGGGCAGTCGTTTGGGCCTTCACTTGCTGGCATGTTTCAGCAAATGTATCGTGGTACGATACCAAAACTTTCTGGCAGCTTTCCGTCTGCGCAAGCATACGATCAGATATTTCTAACTGCTGCATTGTTATCTATAGTTTCAGTTTTTCTTGCAATTGCCTTGCGAAAAAAGATGGGAGCAAAAACCAATCCCATTCCAGGTTGAAACTCTTACATCTTTCAGTTTTGTTAAATGACGCATTTGATATTATTAATCATTCTTAAACACTTTTTTATCTACGTGTTTTTTGAGAAAAACTTCGTTGTCTAAGAAAACGCAAGAGTGCAACATCATCTTGCCGTTTTATTTGTGATGAAATTATTGAGCTTGTAAGCTTTGCAGTGATTGGCTCAAAGCGAGTCATGACTTCTTCCCTTAAGCTTTGCAAATCAGTTTCCATTACCTTGAAAAAATATTCTTGGTCTCCAATTGTAGAATATGCTTCTATGATACGTGGTTCTTTTCTAACATAGTCGTGCATTTTTTTAACATCCTCCTCTCCAAGTCCAGTCTCAGCTCCTACATACGCAGAGATCCCAATTCCAAGTCTTGACCAGTCAAGTTCTACCTTGTGTATGAAGACTCCACTCTCTTTCATGATGCTTATTCTTTTTGCTATCGTACGCTGATCAACTTTGAGAATCTCTGCTAATTTCTTGAACTGCATGCTTGCGTCTCTTGCCATGTATTCCAATATCATTAGATCTAACTCGTCAGGCACAAAGACTGGTTCCTTCATAGCAAATCTTCTGCTATTTAATATCATATTAACATTTTCTTAGTGCTATCTAATAGCAAGAATATCTATATTCATGCATCTTGGTGTAGGTCTAGATTAACATGGTCACAAACGCAAATTCCGCATGTTTAGCAAATGCACTAGCTATGCTTGTACAAACCATGTATTCTAAACAAAGGACATAAGTGACCTATGTGGAAATTGTAATACTTTTAGCTGTACTGGTAGGTTCTCTTGGGCTGGCCATAATTTTTGGTCGATATATAGCAAGAATGATTGTATACGAAAAGAGGCCATTGGAAAAAACATTGGGTAGGGTAGAGAATGGATTCTACAAGATAATTGGTATAGATAGATACGAGCAGATGACATGGAAACAATATTTCCTAGCCCTAATAGTAACTAATGTTATAGCAGCTGGCTTTCTGATAGTGATTCTAATATATCAGAACAGTCTTCCACTTTCTCCAAAACCAGGCCTATCATTTGATCTTGCGTTTCATACTGCTGTCTCGTTTGTCACAAATACTGATCTTCAGCATTATGCTGGTGATCAACAGCTATCAATTTTTTCACAGATGGTTGGGCTGATCTTTATGATGTTTGTAGCCCCTGCATCTGGAATATCTGCAGCGTTTGCATTTATCAGAGGTTTTATCAGAAAAGAATTTGGACTGGGAAATTTTTATGTTGATTTTACTAGAATAATTATAACACTTTTGTTGCCTATTTCATTTTTTTCTGCCTTGTTGTTACTTTTCCTTGGAGCTCCTCAAACATTAGATTCAACAATTACAGTGGGTACACTACAAGGTGGTAGTCAAACAATTACTATAGGTCCTGTGGCAGCACTAGAATCAATAAAAGAACTTGGAAGCAATGGCGGTGGATTTTTTGGAGCAAACTCTGCCCATCCATTTGAAAATCCAACTGGTGTATCAAATGTCTTTGAGTGCATTCTCATGCTTGTCATACCGCTGTCATTTCCAATAGCATACGCTCATCTGCTAGGAAAGGGAAGGGGAATTTCCATACTTGCCACCATGTTGATTGGATTTGGTGTGATGCTTGCCCTTGGATTATCAGAACAGAGCGGCCCAGTAGGTCTTGAGACAAGATTTGGAAGCTTTGGCAGTACACTCTTCTTGGAATCCTCAGTAGCATCAAACACTGGTGCTGCAAACGCTTCCCTTTCAGGCATGTCACCAAATGCAGTGATTGGATTTTTCTTGGGCATGTTTGTTCAGGCAATTCCGGGGGCAGATGGTACAGGAATGATGATGATGATCATCTTTGTCATACTCACACTTTTTTTGGTTGGACTAATGGTGGGAAAGACTCCAGAATTTATGAGCATGAAGATAAATCCCAAAGACGTCAGGCTTGCAGCCTTTGTATTTCTGATACATCCAGCGTTGATACTAATTCCATCTGTAATTGCATATACTACTGATAATGCACAAAGTATTCTCGGGGAACAAACAACTCCTACAACATTTACGCAAGTTTTGTACGAGTATAGTTCAGCTTCAGCAAATAATGGATCAGACTATCTTGGCACATCTGCAAACACTCCATTTTGGAATTGGTCTACTGCTTTGGTCATGTTGCTTGGGCGTTATGCACCAATTGGGTTGATGTTATCAATTGCAGGATCGTTTACCTTAAGAGATAGAAAAGAAGTTGTAGAACCAATCAAAACTTCAGGATTTCTTTTTGTTGGGGTGTTGACAGTTATGGTATTCATTTTAACAGCTCTTACCTTCTTTCCGTTCTTGGCGATGGGACCATTTTCGATATAGTGTGATGGAATAATGACAACAAAAATAAAACAATCACTATTTGACGCAAGAATGCTCAAGGATTCTGTAACAAAGCTTAGTCCGCTCTACCTTGCCAAAAAAAGCCCAGTAATGTTTACTGTTGAAGTTGGATTCTTTTTGGTGCTTGCAATAGGTTTGTTGCCAAATACATCATCGGAATTTGTAAATGAAAACAGTGTCTTCTATATCGAATCTGCGATAATTCTAATTGTTACGGTTTGGTTTGCAACATTTTCTGAATCTTTATCAGAATCACAGGCACGAGCAAAAGTTGACTCTCTTAAAAATTTGGAAAAGGAAGTTTTGGCAAAAAAACTAGTAGACGGTAAAGAGGTTTCAGTAATATCGACTAGTCTCAAGGTAGGAGACCGGGTCCGAGTTTATGCTGGTGAGATAATTCCAAGAGATGGTATTGTTCATGAAGGAAAAGCATTCGTAGATGAATCCATGATGACTGGAGAGTCAAACCCTGTCTTTAAAGAAAAGGACAATCCAGTGCTTGGAGGAACCAAGGTAGCAAACGAAAGTATCGTAATTGAGATAACCTCGGAATCTGGCAAGAGCTTCCTTGACGAGATGGTGGGATTAATTGAAAGTGCAAAAAGACCAAAGACAAAAAACGAAATTGCCCTCACCATACTGCTTGCAGGATTGTCAATAATTTTTGTAACGGTAATTGTAACTATGCTATTTTTTGGACACTATCTTGGATACCACATGGACATCTCAATACTCATTGCATTACTAGTGGCATTGATGCCAACTACCATTGGAGGATTGTTGCCTGCAATAGGCGTTGCTGGAATTAACAGGCTGGCAAGAGATAACATTGTAGTAAAATCAGGAAAGGGAATAGAGGCAGCAGGAGACTGTGATATACTCATCTTAGATAAAACTGGAACTATCACTGAAGGTGCCAGAAGAGCAATTGCATTTGTTCCGATGGAAAAATTCACTGAACAAGATGTTGTTGAAGCTGCTTATGCCGCATCTTTTAGTGATCATACCCACGAGGGAACATCAATCATTGAGCTTGCAAATGAGAAAAAAATTGAACCATCATTTATGATGGAGATTATGACAGCAAAACCTGTTGAGTTTAGTTCAGAAACACGATTTAGCGGTATCGAGTTTTCATCAAAGAAAAAATTATCAACTGTACAGACTCAAACTCTAAAATCATCATTACCGCATACTAGAGTTTCTGCCAAAGTAGAAGAGTTGGAGGAATCTGATACGCAAGTGAGAATCATAAAAGGAGCAGTTGAGGCGGTTCTAAAGATTGCTACAAATGTAAATGAGCCAGAATTACGTTGGAAGGCTCAGGAAATATCCAAGAATGGTGGAACACCACTTGCAGTGGCAGTAAATGATGAGATAATTGGCTTAATCTCACTCAAAGATACTCTCAAAAAAGATATTCGAACAAAGTTAGATGAAGTTCGTGTCTCTGGCATAACAACTGTTATGATTACAGGTGACAATCAACTTACTGCCCAAGTAATTGCAAAAGAAGCAAACATTGATCAAATCATAGCAGAGGCCAAACCAACTGACAAGCTAAACAGAGTAGTAGAGGAACAGCTAAAAGGTCATGTTGTAGGCATGATTGGTGACGGAACCAACGATGCACCTGCACTTGCAAAAGCTGATGTCGGTCTTGCAATGCACAGAGGTACTGCAGCTGCAAGGGAAGCTGCAAACATGGTAGACCTTGATTCTGATCCTTCCAAGATTCTAAAAGTTGTAAAACTTGGCAAACAATTGTTAATGACGCGTGGTGCAATCACCACATTTTCAATTGCAAATGACGTTGCAAAGTATTTTGCAATTCTTCCTGCAATGTTTATGAAGGATAATCCAAAAATGGAAGTGCTCAATGTAATGCATCTTCATAGTCCAGAAAGTGCAGTACTGTCCACATTGATATTTAATGCAATAGTAATTCCAATGTTAATACCGTTATCGCTCAAAGGTGTAAAATACAAGCCAGAACTTCCAGAGAGGACATTTATCAAAAATATGATGATGTATGGACTTGGTGGAGTCGTCTTTCCATTTGCTGGCATAAAAGCAATCGACATTCTACTGTCTGTCTTTATGAGATGATATAGAAAATGAGAACACTAAAGAGCAAAGTATTTTCGCCCGCCATTAGGATCGTCGTGCTGATGATTATTACTACAGGGGTTGCCTATCCATTGCTTGTTACAGCAATAGGTCAGACCGTACTTCCATCCCAATCAAATGGTAGCCAGGTTATCCTCAATGGTAAAGTGGTTGGATCAGAACTCATCGCTCAGAGCTTTGACTCTCCAAAATTTTTCCATCCGAGAAATTCTACTGATTCAGGATCAGGAGTTGATCCAGACATTGCTCCAGACAGTGCTATTTCTCAGATACATGCGATAAGTAGTGTAACTGGAATACCTGTTAATGCGTTAAAGACATTAGTTGATCTTGATATTGCAAGAAACAAGGAAACAAACGCTCTAGTCTTTGCACCAGACTACGTTAACGTATTGAATCTCAACATAGAACTGGTAAAACAATATCCAGAGGTATATTCACAAGAGATTTCAGCAAAGGGGGGAACTTGACCATGGATGGCATATTAATGACATTTGTTGTATCACTTTCAATAGCTGGAGGAGTATTGATGTATTCCCTGTTACGAGCTGAAAAATAATAAAATTCAAAAGATATTCAATAAAATTTCAATTGTTAAATAGCGAAATGTGATGTTATTAATCATGTTAAACAGCTACAGGGTGTTGAAACAATATCTCAAATCCGTTAGCAAGTCTTACAAGACTCAAACCATGGCTCAGGGCATAAATGTCTGATATGTTTTGGTGATTCTAAAATCATAGAATAAATTCTTGTAAGCATTAGAGGAACTAAATATTATAAAAATTAGTTTAGACTAATGAAAAGTCAGGTTAGGATTACATTGTTTGTGATTATACTTTTGTCAGTTTCATCTATGCCAAATTTTGCTTTAAATTTTATTTATGGTGAAGAAGAACATATTCCATCATGGATATCACATATTACTAGATGGAACGTACAAGGCAAGATTAGTAATTTAGAATATGATTATGCAATCAAATATCTTCTCAATCAAGGATTCATATCGAAGCAATCTGCAGAGGAGCTCTTAGAACTAGTGCAACCAAATTTAGCACCAGATGCAGATGACAAATGTAGGGACAGAAATTTTCCAATAGTAAATTGGTCTAACTGTGATTTTTCAGAAGCTAATCTAAATCATATCAATCTTCATAATTCCAATCTCTCGTATACTAATTTTGAGCATGCAAATATAGACAAGGCGTATCTTTTCCATGCCAATCTAGTTGGGGCACATCTTCAAAACATTGAAATGATAAATGTGCAACTAGCAGGAGCTAATCTGTCACATGCTAATCTCACAAATGCAAATGGTAAATTCGTTAACCTTAACGCTGCTATTCTTGCAGGTACTGATCTATCTGGTGCTAATTTGCAAAATGGTGCATTTATGAATGCCACCCTTACAAATGCAAAACTTTCAGGTACAAACCTCAGTTATACTGACATGACAGATGCAAACTTTGCAGGAGCTGATCTTTCAGGGGCAGATCTATCGGAGGCTCTTCTCAAAGGCGCAAATCTTCACAATGCAAATCTCACAGGTGCAAATCTGCATGATGCCGACATAAAAGGCGATGACCTTAGTGGTGCAGATCTGCACTGTCTTAATCATCCAATATGTATAAAATAAAAAATTGGAATGAACTAATTTATACATTTGATTAACGAAATATTATTTGTGTGTGATATTGCATGAGTAGCACAAATTCTGCATCAGAGAGTCCTCTAAAAAATACTCTATATAGATTTCTATGGGTTACAATGTTTGCATCAGACATAGGTGCCGCCATGCAAACTGTTGGATCTGGCTGGTTGATAACATCACTTGCCACATCTCCTTTTGTTGTAGCACTTTTACAAGTGATGACAAGCCTATCCATATTTCTGCTTGCGCTTCCGGCAGGAGCTCTTGCAGATATTGTTGACAGACGCAAGCTCTTCCTTGCCACACAATATTTTTCACTTGCAGTAGTTGCAATCCTAAGTATACTTACCTTTGGAGGTTTTACAACATCTTCAATTCTTGTTGTGTTTACCTTATTGCTTGGATTGGGTAATGCAATGAGCTTACCTGTAAATATTGTAATTCAAACCGAGCTTGTACCAAAGAAAAAAGCTCTTGCTGCAATGACCTTATTTAGTGTGGCAATTTACATTGGACTTGCTATTGGTCCATTCCTTGGTGGTTTGGTAGTTGCTGCAGCAGGACCATGGGCTGTGTTTATGCTAAATGCACTTTCCTTTGTTGGAGTAATAATTTTTCTTCACAGATGGCGCAAACCGCCAGAACGTAAACTCCTTCCCCCTGAACAAGTAATTGGGGCTATTCGTACAGGATTACGATACATGCGGCACTCTTTGCATGTACGTGCACTCTTTGTTCGCGACTTTGCATTGACAATTTGTGGCAGTGCGCTGATATCGCTCTTGCCTCTCTTGGTTCGTAACCAAGCAGGCTCAAACTCAATTCTTTTTGGAATTCTGGTGGGCGCGTTTGGCATAGGCGGAATGATAAGCGGTTTGGTAATAGTGCCGCGGATAAAAAAAATCTCAATAGAAAAGCGCGTATCAAGTGCAACAATTTTGTATGCTATTGCATTAACTGTCTTGTCATTTCAGCATGATATCATTATCGTGTTTATTGGAATATTTGCAGCTGGAACTGCTTTGATAATTATAACATCTAGCTTGAATTTCATTGCATACAATTCTGTATCATCATGGGTAAGAACGAGAGTAGTTTCAGTTCACCAGCTGGTGTATTGGGGCGGAGTAGCTATTGGCAGTATGATCTGGGGAATTGTTGCAGAAATCTGGGGAATTCAAACTGCATTACTTGCCGCATCTATTGGATTGGTAATTGGTCTTGTTACCTCAACTCGTTACAAACTAAAGCCGCTCACAGATGTAGACATGACTCCATCAATGCATTGGTCTATGCCGCGTGCGATGATTGACATTGATGACCACGAGGAGGGATCTGTATTAGTAGAGATGGAGTTTCAGATTGATCCCGCACGTTCGCACGAGTTTGAATCTGCAATGAATGGCGTACGTTCTGTAATGTTGCGTGATGGTGCAATCAATTGGGAATTGTTTCACGATGTTGAAAATCCAAGTCGCTATGTTATGATGTTTACTTCGGAATCCTGGATTGAACATTTACGCCAACATGAACGCATAACAAAAGCAGATCTTGCCATAGAACGACACGCTCTTTCATTTCATATAGGAAAAGACCCCCCACGTGTTTCCCATCTTATTAGTGAGGATACTTCCAAACAAAATCATAAAACAAAAAAGGAAGACAAGGCTTGATTTTTCTACAGTGATTTGTCTTGGTTAACGAACAAAGTTCCGCAATTGATTATATGTCCAGTTAAAATTTGAGTGTGCACATTAAATACAGAGAACATAACAGTGTAGATCTAGATATGTCATTTATAAAAAATAAGAAAACCACAATAATTCTAGTTGCCGTATTTTTATTATTTACTGGAAGTCTAGTAGATTTTCCGGCAATGGCTGATAATAATAGTACGTCTACAAATTCTACTAGTACACCTCATAGTACAGTTACTAGCATAACATCAAATCCTACTACGGTAAACGCGGGGGTACAAGTGACACTTTCAATATCAGTTTCTGATAGTTCTATCTCTCCAACAACTCCGTCTGGTACAATATTGCTAAGTGATGGCAATGCTGGTGGCACGTTTAACACAGCATCTTGTACATTGTCATTTGGAATCTGTACATCAACATACACTCCTTCTACAAACTCTCCTGGAATAGTAACAATAACTGCAAGCTATGGAGGTGATTCTTCCCACTCTGCAAGCTCTGGGTCTACACCTTTGACAGTTATATTGCTTCATCATACAACCACAGCAGTCATATCAAATTCTACTACAGTAAACACAGGAGGGCATGCAACACTTACAGTATCAGTTTCTGACACGGCAAGCTCCCCAACAACTCCGTCAGGTACCATATTATTTGATGATGGCTATGCTGGTGGCACGTTTAATCTAGCTTCTTGTACATTGTCGTCTGGAAGCTGCACATCAACATATGCTCCTACTAATTCTCATGGCACAGTAACAATAACTGCAAGCTATGGAGGTGATTCTTCCCACTCTACAAGCTCTGGGTCTACACATTTGGCAGTTACATCATTAGATTATACAGCTACTAGTATAACATCAAATCCTACTACGATAAGCTCTGGGGGATCAGTGGCACTTTCAATATCAATTTCAGATACATCACGCACTACAGCCACTCCATCAGGTACAGTATCAATAAACGATAACAATGCGGGTGGTACATTTAATGAAACTTCATGCACACTTTCATCTGGCGGCATCTGTGCAACATTGTATACTCCTTCTACAAACGCACCTCATGCTGTTACAATAACTGTCCTATATGCAGGAGATAACACCCATTTGAGCAGCTCTGGATCATTGCAATTATCAACAAGCGCACCTGATTCTACAATCATTTCTATTATGCCAAATCCAGCATCTTTTATTTCAGGAAATGCAACTATATTTACAGCAACAATTACAGACCCGTCTCGTCCATCTGCTAACATAGTAGGTCTTGTATCATGGAGTGACAATGGTGTAGGTGGACTGTTTAATGCAGATCACTGCATCCTTGTGGCCAGTCATTGCTCTATAACATATACACCTCCGCCAAATTCCCATAGTATAACAATAACTGCTAGCTATGCCGGAGACACTAGCCACTCTGGTAGCTCCGGGTCATCATCATTGTCACTAGCTGTCCAATCTACACCAAATACAACTACAACTACACCAAATACAACACCAAATACAACACCAAATACAACACCAAATACAACTGCATCACAAACAATGGCACCACAGGCAACATCGCCACAGACAATTGCTACTGCAACACCGCAAGAGGAGACAATGATTACCAATGCAGAAACTAGTCAAACAATTGCAGCTGAAGTCAATCTAGTGAACCAGACCTTACAAACCACATCTATTGACAACAATGTATCAGTTCAAGCAAATAATATCTCATCTGATTCTATCAACATTAGTGTTAGTGCCACAAACCAGACAGGCTCCAAAGTCATTCTCATTAACCTTGGAAATACCACAATAAACGTAGCAAATCTTGGGTATCTTGGTGTGATGTATGATGGAAAACCAATTGCACCGGCAGCTGATGTTAATTCACTACTTCATGCAAATAGTACAAGCGATCCAGAATATGCCATAGTTGTGACACAAAGTGGAGCACAAATCTTGGTCTTAATTCCTCACTTTTCAACTCATACCATAACCATAACTAACATGTCCAAAGTAATTCCAGTGGTACCAGAATTTCCATTTGTGTTACCTATACTTTCAATTTCAATTTTTTCTGTGATTATTCTCTTTTCTAGAACTAGATGAAATATTTTCGTCATTACCTACGATATAGACCAAGGCCCTCTAATGTGCTAAGAAGGGCGTCAAGTTGAATTGGTTTTTTTAGACAGAACCTAGCTCCCTTTTTTAACAATTTGTTGATATCATCGCTGTCAACAGAAGAAGCAGTAAAAATGATAATGTTTTGATCTTTGATCTTTCCTGAATCTGCAAGTGATTCAATAATATCATGTCCGCTAAATTTTGGCATTGCTAAATCTAAAAGGACAACATCAAATTTGTGTTGTAACATCATGTCAAGCCCTTTTTTACCATTACTACAAGACTCACATTTGTAACCTTTCATTGTCAAAAATTCTGACAACATACGTGTTATTACCGCATTATCATCTATGATTAGCGCCTCTATTTTCTTCATTCCATTATTTTGTACAATTCGTACAAATAAGATCTTTGATTGGGCTTAAGACCTGTGAGAGTCTGACACAAATTGATTCAAAAATTATGAATTATTCTAATGCCTATTTCTTTGAATCATTTACAGAAAGATGAGATTTAACAAAAATTTTTCTGGTATTTTATTAACACTAATAAGTAAACCTTTTTATGGTAAAATATGAAAATCTTTGACGTTCGTTTTCTTTTTATTGTGGTTATCTGTGGTTTACTGACATGTGGGAGTATTACTTTTGCAGAATCTACACCTAGTAATAACTCAACGAACTTTAACTTACCAGTGCCAGGTACAGAAGATATGTTCAAATTTACAGTAAACACCGAAGGCCGCCAACATTTCATAAACATACCTGTGAGCCAACTTCTTTTTGACGTTACACCTCATTTTGATCAAAATGGGCAAATGAATTCCTTCAATATATCTCAAAACCCTAAACTCATAGAGTTGTATCATGAATTAGGATATGGAAATAATAAAAACACTGCATTCATCTATCCACTTTTTACTCAAGCTGCATACGATCAGAATGGTTTTTATGATTACTATAACAAAAAATGCGATTCAAGATGCCTGACAGTACATATTCCTGACAATATAACAGGAACATATTCTTCAAGCATTTCTGGTGCGACTGTATTAGCCTTACTTGGCTATTCTCTACTTACTGATATTAATGTAGATAACAATCCAGATATTCTAAAACAATACGATCGAGTGATAGTTCTACACAACGAATACGTTACAAAAAAAGAGTTTGACGCAATTACTAGTCATCCCAATGTTGTCTATCTATATCCTAACGCACTTTATGCCGAGGTCAAAACTAATTATGATAATTATACTATTACTTTAGTCAGAGGTCACGGTTATCCTACTCTTGATATATCAAACGGGTTTGGCTGGAAATCAACTAACTCAAAATACGAGTACGACGCAGAGTGTGATAGCTGGAGTTTTTATGTTTCTATAGAAAATAAAACGATGCTTAATTGTTATCCTGAATACAGAATGTTATATGACTCTGAATTATTGAGGCTCCTGACAATACGAGACCCTACTATCTTACCGTACGATGTTGCACAATGGTTAAGATTTGATAACCAACAGAAAGCGCATATATTGTTAGCAGATTTTGATGTTAAAGGAGATTACATACCTGAATGGGTGTCTAATCCTGCAATATGGTTAGAAAATGGGAAAATAACTAGACAGGATTTTTCTCATCTTATTACTTATCTTTGGCAAAATAAGATCATAAAATAAGTTCCTAGTTTATTCACTACAATCTGGATTCTTCAACAAATCATAACGTCTCATAACGTAGCGAATCTGAGAGGATTTGAATCCTTTTTCTATATATGATTTGTCAGTAATCCCTAAAAATGATAACATATTATTCAATATAATTGAGTAATGCGATTAAAAATGGCACCAGAAAAAAAGAATCTAAAATACCAGTTCTACTAACTATGATAGCATCATCATGTCTTTTATTTCTGGTTGGGTGTGATGCACAAGCAGTAACAGTTCCTGATCCTCCAGTGAATCTTTCTGCAATACCAATCTATCCTACTGTAGTTAGTCTGTCATGGTCTTCACCACAATACAATGGCAGTTCAGCAATTACACACTATAAAATAGAATACAAAACTGCAACTACAAACTATAGTACCTTAACCACACTAGGCAATGTTACCAAATACAACAACACAGGTCTTGTCACTGGCACGACCTACATATACCGAGTCTCTGCGATAAACTCAGTTGGCACAAGTAATCCATCATCTGAGGTTGTGGCAACACCAAAAAGCACTTCGTCACCTCCAAAAAATATACCTCCTAGTCCGCCAACTGGTTTGACTGCCACAGCATCATCTGGAACTCAGATAAACCTCTCATGGAACCCGCCTCCAAGTAATGGCGGGCCGCCTGTCACGGGATACCAGATCCAATACCAATTAGATTCTGGCAACTTTGTAAATCTTGTATCAAATACAGGAACTGCGGCAACTGGTTATTCCCATATGGGATTGTCTGCTGGACATATGTACACCTACAAAGTTTTTGCTATAAACTCAGTTGGCACAAGTAATTCATCAAACACATCTTCTGCAGCACCAGTGCAGATATCTTCAGCACCGTATCCACCAACAGGTCTTACTGCAAATCCATCTTCTTCAAAAAGTATCAGTCTGTCATGGACTGCACCATCAAATAATGGAGGTTCTACAATCACAGGATATGTGGTAGAATACAAAATTGGTGCTGGCACATATTCTGTTTTAATTCCAAATAATAGTTTAACAACATACTTGCATATGGGATTGACAACTGGTACAACTTACACTTATCGTGTTTCTGCAATCAATTCTATTGGTACTAGTGCTCCATCAAATGAAGCCTCTGCTGTACCAACAAAAACATACATACCAACAGGTCTTACTGCAGTTGCTGTTTCTCCAACTCAGATCTATTTATCATGGATACCGCCTTCAGAAACTTTTGGACAATCAATTGGAGGATATAGAATTGACCAAAAACTTTTCTCAAATGTATTTAATACTATAGTGGATAATACTGGAAATACTACAAATTATTCTATCAAGAATTTGTCTACTGGTAAGACCTACACTTTTGTTGTTATTGCACTTTTTCCAGAGGGCGTATCTAGCAATCCTTCTTTAGAAGCTTCTGCGACACCAACAAGCACCTCGATTCCACCACCTACATCAACACAACCGCCTATACCAACACCGCAATCTTCTCTACCAAATACTCCAACAGGCCTTAATGTCGCCAAAATTTCTCCCTCAAGTGTACAGCTTTCCTGGATTGCTCCATCAAACAATGGTAAACCTTCTGTAACAGGATATTATATTGAATACAAGGTTGATTCAGGTGCATGGTCAGTTCTTACCGCAAATACTGGTACCAGTACATCCTATGTCCACACGGGACTGGCAGCTGGCACATTCACTTATCGTGTTTCTGCCATAAATTCTGCTGGTACAGGAAACCCGTCAACTGAAGCCTCCATTATATTTGTAAATAACACTCCAAGTACGCCACCTGTAATTGAATCCTCAGGGGGCATGATGACTGTCATCAATACTGGCCATACAATAGGCTACAATATCGCTGGTGGAAAAATACTTGGAATCAGCGCTGATCAAAGCACGTTTTCTTTACAAGTACAACTCCAATCGAAAAGTGACGGAGTTTTGTCATTGAATTTACCACGAGAATTAATTGATGCAAAAAAAGCAGATGGCACTGATGATGATTACATAGTAGCTTCCAATAATAAAATACTAAAGTTTACTGAAACAAAAACTAGTGATGCAAGAACTCTTGCAATCAGCTATCCTGCAGAGACCAATGCGATATCAATCTATGGAACCCACATAGTTCCAGAATTTCCAACTGCCTTGCTAGTCATGTTAATTGCTGTCACTTTGACAGTTATGTTTTATAGAATTAAACCAATTAAAATTTAATATTTTTAGTGTATTACAAATATTTCCAAAATGATAACGAATCTTATACTCAAACCTTTGGATTAAGACCTATGAGAGTCTGGGCTGGAAAGTATTGATTCTAACATTATGAATGAATCTGGTAGCTATCTTATTGAATTATTTTGAAAAAATGAGATCTGAAAAATATTCTTGACATTATTACCACACCGATAATGCCTATGAATATGATCATTTCAGCCACAGGGCCAAACTCTGGAACTATTTGTGTACCGCTAATTACTACCACATGAGTTCCATCTATGAAGGGAATTGTAATAGTTCTTTGAGTTGATGTTTTTGAATTTTCTTTAGCATCTCCTGATATGTAACCTCCAATTACAAAAAAGAATGGGCTATCAGCACCGCGGTCCTTTCTGTCTATCAATTCTCTTGGGAGAGTTATTGTCAAAAGACCATCTTTTGTTGCTTGCACAGTAATAACAAGGGACTTGGCTTGTACATCTGTTTTAGCAGATAAAATTTTGACAATTCCTGTATTGCTATACTGGATTGAAAATTTTGTATTTGTCACATTAATGACCTTATTTGGAGCAGAGTTTGCTTGCTCCTGAGCAGATACATCGCTTGACAAAAACACCGCCATTGAAATTAAAATACCAATAGCGACAAGCCAAGAAAACGACATGAAGATAAGATGACTTGCAGACTCAAAAGCATTTGGGTGTAATCCTACTTTTGGACAAAAATCATAACATCATAATTTAGGCTAAAACAAAATTATTGCTACTAGACAAAAAGAAACCCAGTACAAAAATTCATGATCAACTTTGGTTTAACCAATTCCTATCTAAAATGGTATTAACGCAAGAAATTCAATTATGGATATTATGCATATAATGAAGATGTTGAATTTTGATTTGTGATGATATGCCCACTCCGTAAATTTGTAGGAGGTGTTTCCGTTTAAAATTGTATCATGAGATTTATTCTTAAGCTGGGTGTGAAGTATTTTTGCAACCTTTGACCAAAAAATTACCATTCCAATTGGGATTACTATTCCCAAAATTACTAATCCGATATTGATTGCAAACATGATATTATATGAAAAAATGGTTTAACAAACAGTTTAGGTCAATTCATTTTTCCATTTACTTCAAAAATATTCTCAAACTTTTCATCTAAAATGTTTATCAATTTATGTTTGCAATAAAAAATTTGTAACTAGTCTCACAGGACTAGAATCAAAAATCCAGACTATTAGTATTCCAAGTGTCTATTTTATATTCCAGCTAAATTTGCTTCTAATGGAAACAAGTATTATTGAAATTAATCCTATTGTCAAAACCAAAACTGAAACTGGTCCAAACTCTGGGGTAGCAGCACCTGATGTCGGATTCTGTGTATTTGTTAAAGCTGTAGAATTATCTTGTATAGTTGCAAAAGGATTACTGGAATTGTCTTGTGGCATTGCAGAAGGGTCGGTGTAATTATATTGTGGAATTGCATTAGGATCAGTGGAATTATCTTGTGACATTGCATAGGGATCAGATGGGTTGCCTACACCGGTGGTATCTGTTTGTGCAAAAGCAGAACCAAGAATAAAATCAGTAATGTTACTTTCATTTGTAGTCATGTAATTTGCAAGACCTAGAACCAAGACAGCGCTTAGAACTAACGCTGCTCTTGCTGTCAGAATCATGAAAGTGTCTTCTCGTTAACATATTTAAAATTTGGTTAACAATGATATGTATGACATTGTAGTACGTCAAATAAAATCTAAAATTAAGATTAAAAGCCAAACATAAATTTTTCATCATTTAAATATTTCTCAGGATTGAAACTAAGCATAGTTACGCAATACATTATATCTACAAATTATAATTTCGAGCAATGAAGCAAAACATAAACTCACAAAACAACCACATGACATCTAGCAAATCTAAAATGAGTCTGAAAGCAGTATCAGGCTTTGCAATCGTAGTATTGCTGCTTGGTTTTGCAGCTCATCCATTAGATTCTGTATTGGCTCAAGTCGGAGTCAACACTACTGTTTCAGGTAGTGTAAGTACAAACGGCCCCAACATTCACGCAAAGGCACAGATCAATCACCAAGCTTGGGTGACACTACAACAAGCTTTCCAGCTTGATAGACAGACATATCAAGATGCTGCCACGACTGCACAAAATGCTTACCAACAATCAATACAAACTGCACGCTTTAATCACCAGCAAACTGAACAAAGCGTCTGGCAGACTTTCAAGACTGCAAGAGATGGGGCACTTGATACCTATAAGACATCAATAAAAAGCGCACATGGAAATGTTCAGGCAATCATTGTTGCAATGCAAGCAAGGGACACAACAATTACTGCTGCTACTTTAACAAGAGCATCTGCAGATATGAATAATGATGTAGCAAGAGACAAAGCAATTACATCTACAGAATTGGCAAGAGCCAATGCAGAAATTGCAGCCGCAGTAACCAGAGATACTAACGATGGTGCTGCCAAGCAAACATATGATTCTGCAATTGGAGCAAACAGTACAATTACTACAAGAGACCAGACGATCTGGAATACTCATGTAACATATGATCAAGCTATCGGTGCTGCACGAGTGACCAAAATCAATGCAGATGGAAATACAACTGTGACTTTTGATCAAGCCATAGGTGCTGCACAGCAAACAAGAATTACTGCCATGGAAAGTGCAGACCAAACTAGAGACGGTGCATATAGTACAAATCCAAAGATAGATGCTCAAAATAACGCTGCAATGGCAACCGCTGCTGGAAATGCAAATGTAGCATTTGATCAGTCAGCAGGAACGGCAGCACAAGCTAGAGCAACTGCCAATTGGAGTGCATTACAATCTAAAGATCAATCAGATGCAAATGCAGAAGCTGCGATGTATACCACAATTGCAGGCGCATACCCATAAAGATAAAAATCCATTTTACGGCGTGATTTTTATTTTTTTCTTTTTCATCCTATGATTTTAAGTAATACCACAAAATAAAAAAATAAAAAAATAAAAAATTAAGGAAAAGGAGTTTTGTAGAGAGAGTATAACAGGACTAAAACCCTGTGACTTGTGAGAGTCTAATAATTTTAGTACACTCTAACAATAGATGTGGCTTTGTATATGTCCATTGTATACTGCCCGAATTCCAGCTATATCGCAAAATGATATGTAAGAATTTTCCATATAAATATCAGGATTCATCAAATCATAAGGGACAGTTGAATGCCCCAAGCCCAATGCATGTCCAAATTCATGACGAACTATTTCCGAGATCTCGTTATTATTTAGACTGTTTATATCATAAATGGTTATGCTGGATTGTAATACCTCGTAGTTGGTTTGGCTTACCGAATTTGTATAGCCATTGTATCCATTGGGATTTTTTTTGTTTGTGAGTTTTATTATTATCTTATCAAATTTATCCTTGGATTCACTTATATCAAATTTTTGTGGTACGACAAGACCAGGCTGATTTCCTAAATTGCTTAATGCTCCTTGCCAACCTTTGTAAAGTCTTTGACCATCATTAGTAAGATAATCACTAGACACGATAGCGCTTTTAACAGCCTCTATTTTTGTAGAAGGAATGGTTGTTTCCAAAACTAATCCTACATGAATTATTTTGGCATCTCTTAGAGATAAGGGTAAAAAGGTCTGTAATGTATAATGGGATTCTTGAGCGATTGCAATGCTGGGAATAAAAAATAGCATGAATGCCACAAGTATCCACGAAAATCGCACGGAATCTTTAGTCTGTTCTGTTAAAATCAACCTGCATGTAATATTTTGAAAGGACATATTTACAAAAGTAAAAAAACTCTTACTTGAGAATTTTTTTTATGCAAAAAAATAGGTTTGAGCCAGATTATTTGAAATATTCCCTTTTGATCATTTGTATATGTTTATTCAGTTTTTTAAAATTATATTGTTGTCTTTGAGATTGATTGATACGCCGTAACCACGAAGGAGTTTAACGTTATAGTGGTTTTGCTTTCCTTTTAGAGTCATGATAACGATCGTATTATCTTGTCTCTAAATACAATCACTGCCCACGCTGATAACATCAAAATAAGATAAGGTTCAATTCCCCATAATGTTGGTCGTAGCTCACCCAGAACACTTAGTGGTGTAGTTGGATACATAAAGCTGGAATTTAATGACGGAATGAGTTCACCAAGCAAACTTGTAATTATCAGGATGAATGAAAAATTTGCTACTGCCAAACCGATCAAAATAATCAAGATAACATAGCCACGTTTCACATGATCTTAATTGTTTTATTGCTTTAGAAGTTTACGACGACAGCATGTTTTCAAGCGTAAAGTGGGGGTAAACCATTTTTACTGATTGTCAGTGAATTCCTTTGCTGTTAATCAAAATAGAAGTTGGGAAAGGAGTTTTGTAGCGAGTCTTACAGGACTCTAATCTTCAGTGAGTTCAGACCTGTGAGAGTCTGGACTAGAAAATATTGATTCTAAAATTATGAATGAGTCAATGTCAATTTCATTGAATTATTTTGAGACAAGACATAAAATGTTAATATGCACAGTATAAATTTTATAAAATTAATATAACGATAAATAAATTTTAAAAAAATAATCTTTTTCCAAAAGTGGAAGATCATCTTTAAATAAATACGAAATATTACTAATCAGGGTTTGGTATGAAAAGCAGCAATGGGAAATATGTTTTATTTGTCTTGATGTTTAGTATGTTATTATTAATAGGTCCACTTTCTGGCATACATGCATTTGCTTCAATTGGTAACAACGGAGATTCTAACAATGGAAACAATAAGAATGGAGATCCTAATAATGGACTTCCTAACAATGGAAACAATAAGAATGGGAATCCTAACAATGACAAGGACAAAAATTTTCCAATTTTAACTGGTACAGGTGCACCATCAAATAAACTGGGTCATGATGGTGACTTGTATATTGACAATTCAAACCATAACTATTATCAAAAAGACAATGGCAAATGGATTCTGCAAGGTAATCTGGGCGGTCCAGCAGGAGCTGCCGGTCCAGCAGGTCCACAAGGTCCAGTAGGACCAGCTAGTACAATTCCAGGTCCAGCCGGTCCAGCAGGTCCACAAGGTCCAGTAGGACCAGCTAGTACAATTCCAGGTCCAGCCGGTCCAGCAGGTCCACAAGGTCCAGTAGGACCAGCTAGTACAATTCCAGGTCCAGCCGGTCCAGCAGGTCCACAAGGTCCAGTAGGACCAGCTAGTACAATTCCAGGTCCAGCCGGTCCAGCAGGTCCACAAGGTCCAGTAGGACCAGCTAGTACAATTCCAGGTCCAGCCGGTCCAGCAGGTCCACAAGGTCCAGTAGGACCAGCTAGTACAATTCCAGGTCCAGCCGGTCCACAAGGTCCAGCCGGTCCAGCAGGTCCACAAGGTCCAGCATTTTCTGGTTCTCAGTTTCACCTAGACTTTGGTAATACTGAATTTGGTAGTCATCCATGTTCGGTAACTATTACAACAGGTTACTTGCAGCAAGGTGGAATTAAGACATCAATGATAAATTACATAAATGGTAACCCTGTTTATGGACAACTAGCATATGCAGATGGAGACCCATTTGTTGGCGAAGCTGAATTATTTCCATACAACTTTATACCACATGGATTCAT
>Ga0207129_1012_pt1 | contig 57206 bp, 51 predicted proteins | sample Alteio_BWMinHeat_15_FD_153517 | JGI IMG/M metagenome (GOLD analysis project Ga0207129, IMG submission 153517) | Enriched cells from forest soil in Barre Woods Harvard Forest LTER site, Petersham, Massachusetts, United States -... | ecosystem: Environmental > Terrestrial > Soil > Temperate forest >... | reverse complement strand
ATCGTTTAGTTGCAGAACCATCTGAGGTAATCACAAGTGAAAACAAGAATTCTATCATAGAAATATTGCAAGCAACTGTAAAGTCCGTTGTAGCAGGTAATGTCTCTGTCAAAGATTCACAAAAAGCAGCTGAACAAATCGAGGAAACCATAAATAGACTGGATGAATTCATCAATCTAAAATACAATCTAGCAAAAAAAATGAATGAGTTTGAAAGTAAGTTTGTTATTTTTAATATTAGAGATTTAGAGGAGAAGGAAAAAAAAGTGGCACGAATCAAAGAAGACATAATGCAATCAGAGTCATCTCTCAAAACTCTAGAAAAGGAGGTTTCTGAAGAAGCAAAACGTCCACCGCAGATTGCCCATGACATTGAAACAAAGATAAATGAAATTTCTCGAACCAGAATAACTTTGAAAATTTAAGGTATAGAATTTTATATTCTTTGAAGATTAATTAATTTGGATACCAAGAAAATCATATGATCTTCTTTAAAAAAGAAAAACTGCAACGGACAATCACCATAACAAAAGATACTCGTGATGGCATATTGACTTATTGCAAGCTCAATCATCCCAATGAGGGAATTCTTATCTTACGTGGAAAGTCCAAAAAAGGAATCATATCCATAGATGGTTTGGTAATTCCGCCTTTTTCGCATCACGGACCTACCTTTGCAGGATTTCCACACTCGTTTTTGCCATTTGATCCAAGCTATGTGGGTACTGTTCATTCCCACCCATCAGGTGTTGCAAAACCATCAGTTACAGATCTGCATAATTTCTTTGGATTTGTTTCATTAATTGTCCAATCACCATATGAAGACGATGACATTTTTGCATATGATAGAGATGGAAATCTACTAGAAATTACAATAAGTCCAGACCAATCATGACAAAAACTTATAAGCTTTTTGCAACAAGATGAAGTGTTGATTAATTACAAATCATATTTAATTTTCCTTTTCGGTTCTTTGGCTGTGAGTATAGGACTACAAATGATTTTACCGTGGCCATTTGGATTAATGGCTGCCCTAGCTATCTTCATCGTATTTCCATTGTTCTTAAGAAACAGAGCGTTGAAGAGGATGGGTGGTGGATTTGGTGGCGACCCAGGTGGCGGTGGCGGATTCTTTGGACAAAGTCAAGGTGTAAAGTACATTTGCCTTACATGCAACAACAGGTACAAGGGCGGTGCTTGTCCAAGATGTGGTTCTAAGATGAAAAGAGCAGACTTTTAAAAATACCATATCATGACACTTGAAGAACTTCGGAAAAAAGCATTATTTCAAAATACAATAGACACTTGGATAATGTTATGTGAAGAAAACAAATCAGATTGGTACTCGCCAGAAAATTACAAAAAATTCATTGCACATCTTACAAAAAGCGGTTTGAAGATGCAAAAATTTCCTCTCTGTATAAAGGAAACGGGTGGCATGTATCAACGAGGTAAAGACAAGACACAATTTGCAGAATCTCTTGCTCAGGAAACAGACCCCAATGCAGCTGCCTATACAATAAAGCTAAATGATGAAATAATAAAAATAATCAGGCAGTTCAATCCTACCGCTTTAGCCTAGGATTAACTATTACGTCCATCGCGTGTCCAATAAAGACAAACGCCAGGCCTGTCACTGCAATCATAATTCCTGGCGGTAGAATCCACCACCAAAGACCTCTTGCTGCAGCACCATAAGTATTAGCATCATGTAGAATTTGCCCCCATGTTGGAAATGTCGGATCACCCAATCCCAAAAAGCTAAGACCTGCTTCAGTAGTGATTGCAGCTGGTACTGATATAGCAATACTAGCAAACGCATATGGTAAAAGCTGAGGAATTATGTGTTTGAATATAATTTTGTAGTCTTTTTGTCCCATTATCTTTGATGCCTCTACATATTGGAATGTTTTAATCTGTAAAGCCATGCTTCGTGAAACTTTTGCAATTCCTACCCATCCAAAGAGAACCAAAAACCCTACAATTAAGAAAATGCTGTTACCAATTGTTACTGCTAAAATTATCAAAAGGGGCAGAGCAGGCATTGCATAAATAATATCATTAAAGCGCATTAATGATTCATCGGTCTTTTTCCCCTTGTAACCTGCAAATACACCATATACCAATCCAATAACCACAGAACCAATTGCTACTGTTATACCAATAAACAATGCAAGTGGAGTACCCCACAACAGTCCGACAGTCAAGTTCCGCCTAAGCTCATCAGTTCCCATCAAACCATATACTTTTCCTCCCAAGATGAATTTAGAGGTCTCAAGGTTTGATTTTGAATTAACATTATACAGATTCACTTTGAAAAAATAATGCCCATTTAACACATTATTCTGTCCAGTCTTGGAAAAAACAATATCTTGCGCAAGTAGAGAATCAATTGGAAACATGAAACTGTCTTTATTTTTTCTAATATTTTTCATCATAGAATCATCTGTTGAAAAAATAAATCCATGATATGATGTCTCAATTTTTGATTGAGGAAGTGAAGTGGATATCAATTGGAATTCTTTTCCATCTGGCCTTGTCACCCAAATTTGCAACAACGGAGATCCGGTGTATTTTGCAGTATATTCATAGATAAAATCACTTGGAAATTTATCATAGCTATAATCAACAACAAAAATATTACTGGTCAGAAATATGTCCCCAACATTTTGTGATGCAATTTGAGGATTTTGTAAAATCATATGCTCTGGCATTTTTTCTGAAAGAAAATAATTCACCCATGCAGGAAGAGCAGACTTTGGAAAAGTTAGCCAGCTTGATGGATCATTCCATTCCTTAAAACTCTCTATTGGAATGGTAAGAACAGCTACTGCCGACATTGCAAAAAGGATTACTAGTATTCCTATTCCCGCTAGACCAATTTTATTTTTTGAAAATTCATGCCAGACTTCTTTTGAGGAAAAACTCATCCTTTTCTCACCCTTGGATCAAAGTAACCATACAAAACATCTGCCAAGAATATACTAACAAGGAAAAATGCAGTCAAGACATACGTTTCACCAATTATCACAGGCAAATCAAGAACGTTGATTGCCTCATAGTATAGCCTTCCCATTCCTGGCCAATCAAATACAGCCTCTGTGATTATAGCACCACCAAGCGACCCAGAGAGGCTCAATGCTAGAACAGTAATAATTGGCGGTGCTGCATTTTTGAGTGCATGAGTATAGATTATCTTTTTTTCACTAATGCCAGCTGCTCTTTTTGCTGTCACAAAATCTTCTTGCATAATTCCAACAATAAAATTTCTTACTAGATACGCCCATGAACCAAACCCAATCAACACCAGTGTGATTAGCGGAAGTGCCATGTGATACAAGAGTGAGCCAATGTATCCAGGGTCTGTCACAGGAATTAATGGTGTTGCCCTTGCTGGAAAGATCTGGTATACAAACGCAAATACAAAGATCATAAGCATGCCTATCCACCAGACTGGAAAGCTGCTGCTAATGATAGCAAAAGCCGAAGTTATCTTGTCTAGTTTTGAGTTTATCTTGCTTCCGGAAAGTGCACCAAGAAATATTCCAATTAATGAAATTATCAAAGTAGCAGTTGTAAAAAGTAAAATTGTTCTAGGCATCTTTTCAAGTATTATATCTTTTACATCAGATGAACCAGTATCGCTAGTAAGAAATTTTGCATGTCCAAAATCAAGTGTTAGAATTTTGTACATTGAAAGTCCTAGTCTTGGTGGATAATACCAAGGCTTGTCAAGTCCTAATGCATCTGTTCTTTGTTTGATTTGATTTTCTACAAACGCATCAAGTTCTTGTGGATTTTTGAAACTTGCAACAAGATGTTTATTATCGGTAACTTGCTGCCTTATCTCAAGTGCTACGCTTTGTTTTAAAATTGCATCCATGTTAGAGCCGACAAGTGCGATAGTAATTAACAGTGTAGCCATGAGCACCCCAAACATTGTTACGGCTCGTTTTATGACGAATCGTTTGAAGCTCATATTCATCTGATAACTATCCTAGAGTTAATAACATCTAGGGTTTTTTTCTTTTCTTTAATGTTATTATAATTCCAATAGCAATTGCTGCAAAGACAATACCAACTGCAATATAGCCAGAACCAACAATTGAGATTCCAGAGGCAGGTACAACATTTTCAGGAATTGTTAGATTTTCACCCTGAATTCCTAAAAAACTGGTATAAAACATGTCAGGTTTGAGGGCAGATTCGGATACTGCAAATACCCTCAAGTCATTTGCACCCATACTCAAAAGCAATGTTTTTTCTTTTGATAGTGTGATATTCATGTTGCCAGTATTTGATTGTAAAGTACCTGAATCCACCATACTACCATCAGCATTTAGAAAATAATAATAGACAGTAGAGTTGGGCGTAACAGAAACTGGAATTGTCAATTCCTTACCCAATGAAACAGTTGTAGGAACATCAACGCTGTTTATCTTGGCAACATCAACGTTCTCAAATTTTTTCCAGTAACCCGCTCCAAATGGATATGTTGGATCGTCAAATGCCTTTATAGTTATGATTCTAGCCTCTGGAGAATAATTATCAAGATAAAATGGACCATTACTTATTACTGCATGATTATGTTTTTCAATCCATGATATAGATGAAGAATATCTATCAGAATAGTATTGGGAATTTTGTGTAAACCCTACTAATGCAACAGGAATAGAATTTGATTTTGAAAAATCTTCTAGATTTGATTTTATCATATTTGCATCATTTGGCACAAGTAATGAAAACCAGTCAACATTCTTACTAACAGACTCTGATCTCGAAAATGCAACCTTACCATCAGTCACAGATTTTTCCATTGCATAGAATATCTCCCAAGGCATGGAAGGAAATACACCTGCAGAATCAGCAATCTCCCCTTCATCAAAGTGCCAATAGTCCTGATAAACTTCAATTGTGTTTTTATCAATAACTCTGATTCCAATCAATGTCTTTGCCGCTTGATTTGCCTTTGGTGAATATTCTGAATCAAATGTCTTGCTATTCTCGGAATGTTCTGCTCCCCATTGATACAGGAAATAAATAGAATACAAGACATCATTCATGTCCATTGGTTGACCATTATGCCAGTTTCCAAATGTTAGATGAAATGTCACCTTGCTTGTAGATTTTATATCATTTCCAACGTGAATCCATTTTTGCTGAATAGGATCCCATTTTATCGCATCAGACGGTACATCTAGCTTACCATTTGGTCCTGCTGTTTCCACTTTCCAACTAGAGCGAACAGGAATAGTTATTCCAGTATATGGATTTTTGAAGCTTCCTGGATCAGATATTGCTCCCAAAATTTGTTGACTAGTAGAATCACTAAAACCTGCAATAGGATTCCAAGCACCTTGGTAAATCTTGTTTACTCCAATTGTTAGAGAAGTAGAATTATCTCTTGCATTAATTGGAGTAAATCTACTTGTAATTCCAGCACCAAAATCATTTACTATGCCATCTACTTTTTTGTTTGACACAAACTGGTCGATTTTACTTACAAGAAAAATTCGGACAGATTCTTTAAGACCTTCATTAACTGCCTTTTTGAGTAAATCAGTCCTTTGTTCTGCAGACGTAAAATTTCCTATGAAGATACTTTGTGAAATAGAATCCATGTAATCATCTTTGTAATTCCAATATGATGGATTGTTAAATCCAGGCATGTTAGAAAACCATGGCGAATACATTTGTGCAGTTACAACAGAATCATATCTTACAAAGCCACTTGCTACCCATGCTTCAGTGTAGATATTCCATTTTAGATCAGACGGGTTTGAACCATATACGATTGTAAATGCCTTGTTTAAATCACCATAATCTCTTTTTACAGAAAATCCAATTTTTTCTAGCTGTGAGGAAATTATCTCGCCAATTGACTTTCGTATTTGATCATCACTTCTAATAAAAATTGTAATCTCTATTGGTTTTGAATCATAATACCATTTGTTGTCAATTTTTTGTGCCCCAGCCTTTGTGAGAGAGTCTGAAATCATTTGCTCTGCCAATGAGGGATTATATCTAAAGTTAAATGATTCAAGATCACCTAAAATCAAAAGATAGTCAGGATCAAATGGTTTGTATGCTGAAATCATTGACACGCCATAACCGCCAAGAAGCTCATTAACAATTAGATCCCTATCTACCAAATAATTTAGTGCAAACCTCACATCTTTTATTGAAAAAGGATTGAATTTTGCGGACGGAGCTGGGTTTACAAGAAGACCGTACGATTGGCCTGTTGATTGAAATATTTTCAAACCTTCTTGTGATTGAGGGTCAGAAATTCTATCAAATGGTATTGGCCAATAATAAATGTCCAAATTTCCATTTTTTACTTCTTCAAGTGCCGTATTTTCATCAGAATATTGGATAAATTGTATCTTGTCTACGTAAGTTCCCTTGTCAGCAAAAGCAAGACTGGAACCGAAAACAAAAACAATACCACACAGTATTAAAAGTGGATTCAATGCACTGTTTTGCTTGAAACTGTATATAAGAATAAGAAATCAGACACTGATAAGTTAAAGGGTGAAACTGACATTTCAAATTGACTGTTAAGAAACGGGTGAAAATTTGTTGTGCAAAGTTTCTGGTGTTAATTGTATATTACTTCCAAAAATTTCTTAATTGGTTTATGATGGTTAAATTCCTCTAATTGTCTTGCAATTGATTCTACTATGACTTTGCCAGCATTACCGGATAATTGCTTGAGTATTTCATTAAGGTATTTAGGATGTTCATAACAATCTGGCAGATGACAATGGTATTCCGTATTTAGAATCTCTAACACTTTGTCATAGGTAGGCTTTCCAATATCAAGTAGTGCTTTTTCTACGGCTAGAGTTACCAATGCTCTTTTTACCTCTTCTTTATTATCCAACATTAGATTAATCATACTCCTATGGTATGTGCTAGTAGTTTCATTGCATCTGTTACTCTAAAGAACGGTTTTGATATATACTGTTTAGCTAGAGTTACAACCATTTAGCTAATTGTGTAGTTCTGCTGGAGTTTTCTGGAAAAATAGGTTCAAAATTATTCCTAGTATAATATCTACAGGTTATCTTCTAATCAAGTTTTATGAATAATATTTTATAAACCCAAAATAAACCACGATTGTTGAATATCCAGACTCTAGTCAAGGGCATCAAGGGAATAATTCCAGGAGGGCTATCTGTAAAAGATTTTAGCGTTGTAACGCAAACCAGTGATGAAACTGCAAGACAAATACTAGACAACTTTATGCAAAATGGCATCGGAACTTTTCAAGATAATCAAATACATTTTCAAGATAATGACAAACTGAAAACCAGCTTACTTGCATTAAGAATGGGTGCCCCAATTGATGAGATTTCACAGATTTTAGACTGGAAGGATTTTGAGGCACTTGTTTCAGAAATTTTAGAGTTAAGAGAATTTGATGTCATAAGAAATCTAACTTTAACAAAACCAAGAATGCAGATAGATGTTATTGGCATAAAAGCAGGAGTGGCAATTCTCATAGACTGCAAACATTGGAAGAGGCTAAGTTACTCTGCATTAGAGACTGCAGTCAACAAACAAATTGAAAGAGCAAAACATTATGTTATTAAAGAAAAGGTACGTGCGGCACTACCTGCTATCGTAACACTATACCAAGAAGAAGTCAAATTCATCAACAAGGTTCCTATAATACCCATATTCCAACTAGATTCTTTTTGTGATGAATTTTATGGTAATTTAGAAGAAATGGATTTAGAGCAAAGTGAATAAAAAGAAAGTAGTAGTTCCTATCAAAAAGCCTTGTGTAATTCTCATTGCCCTGTCAAGCGATTTTGAATAGTTCTCAAGCTGTTTTGGCCCCATTACTTTGACATCTGTTTCCTGCTTTAGAGTTTCAAACATTGCAGGAGAGAGATTCTGTTCTGCCTTTTTTGCCAAATTCAAATACCAAGAAGCAACTTCTTGCGACTCAGATAGGCTTCCAAAATAGAAATAACCATACTTGTTTCTTGCTTCTCTTGCCTTGTAGTGAGAGTCGGAAGTACAGATATCAAGTAAATCATATCCAGCTTTTGAAAGAGACGATACGATTTCTTCACGTAATCCATTTCTCATGTTGTTAGAGTCTGCCCAACCAAGGAAAAATTTTTCGTTGTTAATTTTCAGACACATCATTCCAACTTTGCCAGGACCAAGATCGTCTGCCTGAATTTCCAAATTTTCCGAGTTTGCATATCCAATTTCTAATGGATATGCTTCTTTTGTTATCAATGTATCAAGGTTTGATTTTGCTGCTTTTAGAAGATCATCCGAGTCTTGTTTTAGAATTTCTTCTCCCATTGCATTGTGGCTATCAACGATTAAGATTTTTTCAAATCCGCGATTTTTTCCATATTGTTCAAGTTCACTTTTAACATAAAGTGGCACATCCTCCATACCATGTGGGGATAATGATAAAATCAAAACAGCGGTTTTACCAAAAAGCATTCCAACTGCACGGGCTTTGTTTACTTGAACTGTAACAGGTTTTGTGCAATCAAAGCCTTTGTGAATTATAGAACTATTGGTGAGACTAGAAAGATACGCATCAACTTGAGATTTTGACGGCAAATTAAGAGAATGATCAGAGACACTATGCATAACCATCGCAGAGTAATTCAGATTTTTGTATATCAAATACGGAATGTTACTTCCTCCAATTGGATGAAATGGTCCTGGATGGACGTCTGGTACAACTAGTCGGCATTCATTATTTTTTGTTTTAAATAAAATTTGAAATGTCGATACCTTTGTGGGTTGTGAACGTTCTTCCATCAAAGTTTCCATTTCAGAAGGATCGTTTCTTGTCCAAGCTGCCACATAGGCTTGCAATACTTTGTGTGTTCTTGGAACTTTGATACCTGCTGCTCTATCTGACAATAGTGTCCAGGCTGTTGCAAGAAACAAAAATACTAGACCATATCCTATGACTTTTAAATCTGAAAGCATAGGAATCCAAGATTCTGATGGTACAAATGCAAAAAACATTGCCAGTGGTTGAATAAGACAAATTGCCCACGCAGTTTTTAATTTTGCTCCCATGACAGATGTAAAAAGTCCAATTCTAAAGCTTGCAAACAAAAACATTCCTTCTGTGATATAAATTGGCAATAGTTCAGGTTTTGAAAAAACATGTGCTGACACAAATCCTCCAAGAAGGGTTACAAACCACAAGAGATTTCCAAATGCAGATAGATGCACAATTTTGGAAAATTCTGTTTTTAACAAACGTGCATCTAGAAGTTGTGTACCATAAAGTACTGCAATTGATAATGGCAAACTAAAAAATATTTTGTCACTTGTTTTAAAATATACAAACAACGCAAGTGACACTGTTGCAGATGTCACTATTATAGAAATTAGAAGAGAAAGATAGTGTGATGATGGGGTTAGAGTTGTTAATGTATATCGCTTGTGTATACGCGACACATTATCAGCATTTTCTGTCATCGTAAGAAAAATATTTTTAATATCCACGAGATAGAAATCAATGCACTTGGAATAGCCACAACAATCTCTGGCCTTAGTTTATACCCTTTTGTCTCGTCCTCAAAGAATCTCAATAGACCCGCACTAGATGCTGGAAGCGGTGCCGATTTCTTGCTACTCATGTTACTATATCTTGCAAGATTTTTACATAAATACTTTTGTGCTTAGATCTTTTTGATCTTCTCTTTAATATTTATGATATCATTGATTGATTTTAGGATCTGTTGCTGTTTTTGATGATCTTTTTCATGTTCAAGTTCTTTAGTTAGTTCCTTTAGTTTTTGCTCAAGGCCTGCAAGTAGGGGATCGCCACTAGGTTTTTCTTCTATTTTTTCTGGTATTTTTTCTTCATTAGCTTCTCTTCCACAGTTTACACATAGTGCACTACCATTTTTCATGATACGTACTCCCTTACAATATGGACAAGGATCACTTACAAGAGTTGCACCTTTTAGAAGCATTTCAACCGCTTTTTTAGTAAGATCTGTAGACACAAACTAATTTGGGAATTTCCAAGTAAAAAATGTAGTCGAACAAGGCTTAATAGTAGGAAACCAAGTTTTTATTTTGAATGGCAGTAATCTGCAATACATGCGGACTTCCTGACGATTTATGTGCCTGCGGAGAACTTGAAAAAGATGCTACTCAAATTGTAGTTCGTCTTGAAGAGAGACGTTTTAAGAAAAAAGGGACAATGATTGAAGGAATTAATCCAAAGATGAATGACCTAGCTAAAGTTGTTAGAGAATTAAAAGCAAAATATGCATGTGGTGGCACAGTAAAAGAAGGATACATTTTACTTCAAGGAGACCACCGAGATACAATCAAAACTACTCTAGTCAAACTTGGATTTCCAGAAGCAAGTATTGAAGTTCATTAAATGAGACTTGTTAAAAATCGATAAACTCCTACGCGTTCTAGCTATTCCATATTCTGCACTAGCATCAGTTATCTTCGGTATGATGATCATTTCTTTTCCCATTGGAGCATATGTGGTTTTTAATTCGAATTTAGGAAAAGAGATTAACTTTCAGTATCCACTTGACGGTGTAGATATTTTTCTTGGCGGGATAGGATTCAAGCTGCCAATTCATTTTGAGATTGGCGACGGTTTTATTGTTATGTGGTGTATCTATCTTGTTTTGTTCGTTATTTCACTGGCTGGTCCTCAGCGAAGCTTGCTAAAAGCACTTTCTTTGGTAATGACAGAAGGCTGGCAGAATATCAAAAACAACGCACTTTTGAGCATGATAACCTGGTTTTCTATTCTAATTGTCTTTTCTCTAATTATTGATTTTATTCAACACAGTTTTGGCATCAACATAGAATCACCAGCATCCCAAAATAGATTAATCCAATTCTTTCAAATCTCAACATCACCATTAAGTGAAGAAGTAGGTTTCAGAGTTCTACTTATCGGTCTTCCACTTTATGCCATATTTTCCCATAAAACATCGTTAAAACATTTTTTCAAATCACTTTGGCACCCATCAAAAAATTTGGAAGTTACAAATTACAAAAAAGTATTAGCATTGATCATAACAGTTGCCATATTTTTTGGAGTCGCCCACATTATTTCTGGCACACCATGGAGTACAGGTAAGTTTGCTCAAGCAACTGTGGCAGGAATAATAATTGGCTGGGTTTACTTTAGATATGGTTTTGCACCTGCCATCTTGATTCATTGGGCAACAAACTACTTCATATTTTCATATGCTTATTTTATATCTGAAATGACCCAGTCTCCAATTACAGGTGAGTTTTCAGATCCATTTTCAAATACATTAGAGGCGTTACTTTTGATTGCTGGCGGAATTGCTATTGTTAGCATTACATTAAACTACATAAAATCAAAAAAGGAATCAACCATAACACGAGTCTGAATGTATTGACATCGATTATAATCTAGAATCTAGTTTTGAAAATTATAATATCAGATTAACAAATCCTCAAGCATTTTTGAAATTGATGGTTTTGAATATTTTAAAATAGTTTGAAGATCTTCTGGTTCATCTACATCAAGCATTATTCTTCTAATCAAAACCAGTGCAGATTTTACAGATTTATTATTTGCAGTAGTTAGATGGATTTTATAGCTGTCTTCATCATAATGAGTTTCCATGACGTCTACTGGGCTTCTAAATAGTGCATTTGTCCCATCAAATCTTCTAGAGGGTACCACAAGTACACACTTGTCAATCATTTGAAAATCATATAGCGTCCGTATATCCTCGGTTTGCATGAGAGGAACATCTTGAGGAAATACGATTGTAGCGTCAAATCCCTCATCTAAAAAATATTTGTCTGCCATTGCAACTGCATTGTTTACACCTTGTTCTTTTTCATCATAGATTTCAACAACATCAAATTTTTTTCCAATCTTAAAGGCAGATTCGTCTTTACTTACAACTGTGATTTTTTCTATAACATCAGATTGTGAAATTGTTTGTAAAACTTCTTCTAGCATCATCTTACAAAGATCTTCTGTTTTTTCGTATGACAGGTTTAGTCGTGTTTTAGCTTTTGAAAAAGTTTTTACTGGAACAATTGCACCTGTACGTAATTTAGACATGTACTTGTTTTAAAATAAAAGATGCAAGAGCATCCTCGTCTTTTTTGTCTTTCATTTTTATTTTAGTTTCATATACTTTCATGTCCAAATTTTCTATCTTTCTTGTTAAAAGTCTATCAGATGAATCTATCACAATATGAGAAGCCACATCAGAATACATTTTTGCAAGCCCATACACTGATACCTCCATGCCAGCTGCTTCCATATATTTAGCAGCGGGGCCACTAATTGAGTTGTTTCCAATCAGTGGACTTACTACAACAACTTTCTTTTTTGATTTAGATAGCTCTTTTTTTATCCCTTTAATTGAAAGAATAGGTCCTATGCTTGTTAATGGATTTCCTGGTGCAATTATAACCAGTTTAGAATCATGTATTGCATTTACTGCTGCAGGATTTGCTCTAGCTTTGTCTGCTCCAAGATACTTTATTCCTTCAACGATATCTTGTCCCTTGTGTTTTACCCAGAATTCTTGAAGGTGAAGATCACCTTTGTTTGTCACAATTCTTGTCTCAACAGTATTATCTGTGACAGGAATTATTTTTATATCAATAGCAAATTTTTGGCACAACCATGTAGTAATATCAGACAGATTCTTACCGTTTTTGAGCATGTTTGTTCGTAAAAGATGGATTGCTGCATCTCTATCTCCAATCTTAAACCAAGTTTCTTCTCCTAACATTTCCATCTGACGTAAGAAATTATAGGTGTCTTTTTTTATTCCCCAGCCTTTTTCCCCATCAAGCAAGTCAGCAAGCCCATAAAGAATTGTATCAATATCAGGACAAATATACAGACCATAAAGCCAGTAGTTATCTCCAACGTTTGATATCACATTGATATCTCTTGTTTGTGAGGATATTCCTCTAACAAGTTTAACGGATCCAGTGCCACCTGCAAGTATTGTTATCATTTTTTCAATTTCCTACGAAGATTGGTAATGTTAGTATGCACAATATTACTTTTGCCACAAAAACAGATTTTCAATTTTATTGATAGTATTTACGATAAGATTTATTACCGACCCTAAAAGTAGTCTGAACGTGACTATGGATAGGTATTTTGCATTAGGATTAATTGGTTTATTAATTTTTGGTAGCATTTCTCCAATTTGGGCAACATCTGATCTTTCTGTAAATCTTAGTGCATCAGGTACTCCTACGCAAGCAACCTTCAAGTTTTTGGAATCGGCATTTATTGAATATCCAAATGGTGGTAAACTAAAAGATCTGCTAGCAGGCAAGAATTATACCATAAGTTTTACTGAAAACTCTAACAATACAAGTGTTCAAGATTTGATGCATCAGCTAAATACAGTACTAGTACGTGATCAGAAAAGTCCTGTAATCATAACAGACTTGATCGTACGATATACTGCAACTCTTGTAGGAGATGATAAATCAACATCAATTGATTACAATCTTCAATTAATTCCAACTTTGACAAGCTATGTTATAACAAAAGGAAGTGGCAATAATCCAACAATAATTGATGCAGTATGGATGGGACTTGCACTAAAAGATCCCGTCATCATAAAAACAGCACAATATGGTGATGTAGAGATTAATACTCCAATCAGCTTTATGAAAAAAATCGTGCCCGATGTTTATTCTAATATTAAAGGAACGCCTGCAGAAGATGCTTTGAAAAATAATTTGATTGATGCAAGTAGCATATTACAAGAACCAATTGATAAATGGAATAGTCTTTTCGATCCAGCATTCATAATATCTGAGACTAGCGGTTTTGGATACAAAGGACAAAAAGTAGCAATAACAACCTACGCCATGGGACAAAGTAGTCTTAGCGAGGGAAATCAAAAACCAACACAAAATACGATTTCTTTTTCCACAGATACTAATTATCAACTTACGACAGTTCAACATGCAAGTTCAGCTTCAGTTAACATAGAGGGTCATGCAATTACAACCAGTGTTGGCGGTACACCAGCATTTGGTACTACTCCACAATCCACAGGCGGTACCACATCAAGTGGAGGATTTCCAGTAGGAATAATCTATGGAATGGCAATCTTTGGTGCTGTTGTTGCAGGCGGAGTTTTATTCTGGAGTAACAAAAAACTAAAAGATAGTGCTAATAGACCAAAAGATACAGGTCCATATAGAACACTAGAATATGAGGATAGAAAGCATTGGGCTGACAAGTTCGATAAAAAGTCAGCAGTATAATATTCATCCAAATCTATCAGTGCAATTACAATAAAAATAAAATGGTGCGTGCTAGACGTAACCCTCCTTCTGTTTTCACGAGATTCAGCTATGCGGCCTACCTAAACCAAGTGCAGCACTTCTAGTTTTGTTTGGCCTTGCTCCCTGTGGGTCAGCTTTTTCACTCCTTACCGGAAATCTCAGGTTTTGCCATCACAGTACGCCGGGTCGGATTTTTTTCTGTTCTGTAGCCAGCCATCTCTGACTATCCATCTCTGGATCACATTTACTGCATGGAGGGAGGAGTTTCCTCTGCCTTAGCAGTAGCTCGTTCACCAGCTCGCACCTTGACAATCATAATTAGAAATTTCTATTTTAACATTGTTAGAACATAGAGAGTAAGACAAAGTTATATTTTTGGTGCAAAATAATCCTCGTCGGAGATAGGTTTCTTCTTTGCTCTCATAAAGGCCATCAATTTCATGGTCTCAATATACATATTATAGATGAATTTATTTTCCTTAAGTCTAGGGGCAATCATATGCCAAAAGTATCGAGCTCTAATATTTGCAAACCTAGAGTCGCGCACAACAAACACACTGTGAGAAGATTTTTCTATAATCGCCAATGTCTTTGGGCTAAAAGCCTGGTCTGATTGATTTCCTGCTCCTACTATGACAATCTCTGGATCTTTGTTTAGGTTTTGCAACAAATCTTTAGTAATGTCCTCAGTTGTTGGGTAGATTCTTTCAACAGGAATTTTCTTAAGATCTAAATCAAACATCTTTTCATTGATTTTTCCCAATATATCACGCTCTTCTTCAGGTGATTCAACAACACCTCTGACAATTCGTATACTGCTTCCCAAAGTATTAGAAAATGCGCTAGCTACTTCAAGTCCTAGGTCTGAGTGTCTTCCTTTATCATATGATACCACAACATGTGAGAGTTCCTTTTCAAATTCTTTTTTGATGTGTACTCCGAGTATATCACACGTAGTAAGTGACAGTAATTTTCTGTTGTTACGAAGATCATAAAAATCCATCACAAGTAAGTTAATTCCTTGTTCTTCAACTGTAGCTAAAATGGCTTCTGTTGTGTCATGTGTTAATCTTACCAGATATCTGTAATCTGAAGAGTTAGGCAAAGATTTTTTCATATCTCCAACTGAACGCATAGTAGGCTCTGCAAATCCTTGTCCCATAAAAAGAGGTATCTGAATTGGTATTGTTGCTACACTTAGAAGCGAAATTTCACCGTCTTTATTTTTTGCAATTGCTGATGCTATTTTGACTAGTTTTTCAACAGTTTTCTTGTTAGAGACTATCATTATGCGATAATCTTTTCGATGAGATGGACCTTCATTTGCCACTAACGGCGCATAATGTTCAATCTCTTTTTTTGAAATATATAATTTGTAAATCGAGAATCCAATCAATATCCAGACAATAGCAATTGCCCAGCTCAGCGGATTGTAAATTAAAAGAAAGACAGCAAGTCCTACTTTACAACATATACCTATAATTGGCATAAGTGGAAAGAATGGGATTTTGAATCCATAATCAAGCTTATGACCATAAAGTCTTCTGATTTGGATTCCCGCCCAATTTACCTGTGTAAACAAAAATAGGAACATCACACCAGCTGCAAGTGCTAGTTGTTCAATCGGCAGCCATACAGCCATCACAAGCATGATGAAACCTGATGCGATTATTGCAAAGTGAGGAGTGTGATATTTGGGATGAATTGAGCTAAAGATGGAAGGTAGATTGTACTGTCTTCCCATAGCAAATGAAACTCTACTTGAAGAAAACGTAGTTGCACTTAGTGCCGCAATAGTTGATACCAGACCACCAACTAGTACTGCGATCATTCCGTAAGGTATTAGAAATTTTGCTGCTTGTGCTATTCCCAGCTCTTGATAGTCGCCTATGAAATTCCATGCATCTTTACCAGTTTTGGAAGGATCCAGTCCACCTAAGAAAGCAAAAGTAAAAACAATGTAAAGAACTGTAACAACTCCAAGTGTAATGAAGACTGCTTTTGGAATATTCTTTTTTGGATTTTTAACTTCTTCACCAGTTTGTACAATTATTTCATAACCTTCAAAGGCAATGTATGTAATTCCCATTCCTAAAACCAACCCTATCATTCCCTTTGGTAAAAAGTTCTGAAAGTTTGATGTCCAGTGAGGATTGGTAAAACTCAATGCATAGATGCCTGCAATGATCAGAACCACAATGATTGCAAGTTGCATAATTGTTAATCCATTTCCAACTTTGCCTGTAAGTGAAGCCCCTCTGTAATTTACATATGTGAAAATAATTATCGAAATTGTCGCAATGATTTTCTCAAGCGGTATTCCGCCATACTCAGATGAAACCCCTATGTTTGTAAGTAAGCTACCAAAAAATGATCCAAAGGAAACCGCATACAAGCTTCCTGCAATCATGTGAGCAAACCACGCTGTCCATCCACTGATAAACGCATTTGGCCTTGGCAGTCCCTCTTTTACCCACCTATAGCCACCTCCTGCTTCTGGAAAAGCAGAACCAAGTTCAGCATATGTCAGTGCAGTAAAGAAGCTGATAACTCCACTAAATACAAAAGCTACAATTAGTGCCGGGCCAGCTTCATGTATGGCAGGTCCTACTAGATTGAATATGGACCCACCTATCATTGCAGCAATTCCAACCATCGTTATGTCAAGTAGCGATAGACTACGTACAAGACCAGGAGACGACTTTTCAGTAGTCATATTATCTAACGGTTTGGAAAAAATGGTTGAATAAATCTCTACTTGTCTCTGTATACATTAATAGACATCCTAGCGACGCTCTACAGCAATATCGTAAATATCATACTCTTTTAGGATATGAGTAATATCTTCTTCTGAACGTGCTTTTGAATAGTCTTCAAGGAGATTTTTGTTAAGATCGTAAAAAGTATGGCCCCATTTGAATTTGTTTAGCATTTCATGTGCAAGAACATTGAATTCCATAATAAACAAAGCACCAGATATTGCTTCTACAGTTGTAAGCTTATTTAATTTGGAATAATTAACTGGATTACCAGCAAAAAGTGGTGGAAGTTTTCTGTGTATACCAGGAAATTTTTTTACAAATGTTTCCTCTGCAAATTCCCATGAGCAATCAATTCCAGTTATAGAATTAACAACATGTTTATCATTTTTTAAAATCATTCTATCCGCAAAAGGATCTAAAATCAATGTGTTTGACAAAGTACTTTTTACATTTTTTGCAATCCCAAATTTAACAAGCTTTGCAGCGCTACATTTTTTTGGATCATCTTGTTTGAGCATTAAAACCTGAATCTGCATTATTGCTTTTTATCTTGTATAATATATAATAAACTAGCATCAGTGTTGACGTTTGTAATTATGCCTATTTAGACACGTAAGTAATCTGGTAGTAGAACCTAGAGGGTTGGTCTTTCTTAATAATTTGTACATTAAATTTCCCATCTTGAATTACCGTATTTTCATCTGCTGGTAAGATTGTAAATTTCTCCAGTCTAGCTCCAGAACCAGTATATCCAACCAAAAAGTTTTGGTTGCCTATTTGGATTGTTTGATATAACGAGCCAGAGTTTTGTGTAGAACCTGTAATCTTACAATTAGGGTCCTGACCAATCAAGCAGGTTCCATCTTCAAAAGTCACCTTAAGGCTAACATTTGATTCATCACCAGAATTTACACGTAATAAACCGTCAATTATTCTTGGATAGAATGTACTATTTCCAATAGTTTTTTCCTTAATGGTTATTGGGATAGATGAATCTGTTATTCTATTTACTTTGTCAACTGTTATAGTATTGGAAAGAATTGTTTTCTGAATAGGTCCAATTGTACTTGGTTTTATCGATGGAGTGATCACTTGCGGTGTTCCTTGTGTTGTGTTTCCTTGTGGCGTTGTTTGTGTGGTGTTTCCTTGAGTTGCATTTACTTGAGGAGGTGTCACTACATTTGGTAATTGATTTACAACTTGGAATGGAATACTAAACACACCAAAGGGAACATTGGCCATTACAACATAGTTTCCAAGTTTTGCATTATCAGGAATTTTATAATTATAACTAAAAGAACTTGTTTGATCAAAAGGCACCGTAGCTTTTGGCAATACATTACCTGCCTTTGATACCACTTGTCCTTCACTTATGATTGTATCACTTGCAAGACCAACAGAAATATCTACAGAGTTAATTGATACTATGAAACTTGTTCTTCCAGTAATTAAAACAGTCTGACCTGGAAGATACTTGTCACTGTCAGTTGTCAACAACAATGAAAGTTTGTTTGATGAAGTAGCAAATGGATCAGTTACGTTAAAGCTTGCCTGCGAGGCTGCACCAAGATAGTTTCCATATATCTTGTATGTTCCAGTTTGAAAGATTCCAGGGCGTAAATCTATTGAAGTTTGGAATTGACCTCCTGGGTTTACTTGTATTGTTGCTCTGGTGGTCTCTTGTCCAGTACTGGTATATACAACAATGTTAATCAGAGTGTTTTGTTCAAGTGCTGCAGCGTTAACTTGCGGTATTACTTGACCAAAGATTTTGACTGTTTGAGTAGTGGTATAATCTGTCTTGTCTGTCTCTAGGAAAAATGGTGACAACTTAGTTTCTGATTGTGGATTTTTAGAAACACCAAAGAACAAGTCAGTTTTAGCATGATTTGAGCCAATGGATATTCTGTAGATTCCAAATGTGTTTGGATAATTATTTATGGTTACAACATTTTGTCTGCCAGAGTTGATTATAGTTGCAAGAGTTCCGCCAGTAGTGGAAGAATTAGGTATGGTCCAATCCCAAGAGAAGAATCCATTTGTTATTGTTAAGGGGTTTGTGATTATACTACCATCAGGCAGTGTTAATGTAATTGTGTATGATGATGTATCCACAAAACTAGATAGTTTACCAGTCAGATGCACTGTTTCTCCAATGCCATAGACTTGTTTATCTGTACTTGCTACTACAGCTTGATTTCCTGTTACTAACGGATCATAAACTGAAAACGATGTAGTAGTTGTCAGTTTATTATATGTGGCTTTTAGGGTATACGTACCTGGTCCAAAGACACTACGGTATAATGTTTCTTGAATTTTGTAGTTGCCATTGCTATCAGGATATGCGTAAAATGTCAGCGGTGTATTTACCACACCTGATCCTATTCCTCCTGAAAGGTTTGGAACAGCATTAGCTTTTGATATTAAAGCTGTACCATTTCCATTTAATACCGTAATAACAAGACTGGTGGCTGTTGTTACTTGGTTTGACGCAATGTTACCTGAAATGTTAAAGGAGTCTCCTATTGCATAAGAAGATTGATCTGTTGTAATGGATAAAGGTCCTGAATTTGTTGCTACAAAAATACTTGGATTTTGTACTACGTGAAAGTCTGCTTCTGTTTTATAGGATTTTTCAGATATTATTGCTCTGTAGCTTCCAAACCTATCTGTCACACTTGGAATTGGTAGTGTATATGTAAATGTACCATCTGATGAAATATTTAATGAGCTTTTTACATCATATGTTTGTCTAACAACACCTGATGTATAGGATTGTACTATCTCGATTTGAAAGTCATTCACTCCAATCAAATTTGTACGACCTGAAATTGTTACAGTGTCACCTAATCCATATGCTTGTTTGTCTGTAGTTACTACTATTGGGGCATTCAGAGTTGGCGGTGGTATTAGATTAAACGAAGCAGTTGTTGTGGCTGTATCATATTTTGCAACAATATCATATGTTCCATAAATAGGCTTTACCGAATTTAAAACAACACCTGATGAAGCAGATGTATGATGAAAGTAATTATAAGAAGTAATTCTTCCTTGTGAATCAGGATACAAGTTTCCATCGTAAACTCTAACATTATTAGGATCATATACTGTGTAGGTTACCGCAGTAAGCGGAATAATTTTTGAGACGTTTCCTACAATAATTATCGGATCTCCCAAAATGTAAGATGGCATATCAGTGCTAAATGTAAGTTTAGTTTGTGCTTGTTGCGGTGGAGGAACATATGCTTGTGCATTTAAGACAAATTTTGTATTTGCTGATGCATCTGAATAAATCACAGAAACATTATAGTTGCCCTCTTTAAATCCCAATAGCTGATCAGTTTTCAAATCTGTTTCAAATTGAAGATTAGTGTTAGGATATGCTGTAATTGTTTTTTGAAATCCAGGGCCTGTAACAAGTATGCGGATTTGTTCTGGAATATAGCTTAGATTTGGTATGTTAACTTGTTTTGAAACTTGACCGCTTATTTTTACTATATCACCAAAAACATAGCTTGTTTTATCAGCTGCAACTGTAATACTAAGTGCGGAAGAAGTTCCAGTTGAAGATAGTTTTCCATTGGAGTTACCTATAGTTGCTATTTTGAATACCCAGTCACTAGTAGAATTTGTATTAAATCCATCTGTAATTCTCTGCCAAGTGTTAAAGTCATTTTTCTGATCATCTAGTGGCGGAGTTTGGTCTACTACCACACCATTTGCATCTTTTAGTTGAACAACTGCACCAATGTGTGGAAACCATGATGGTCCATATGTATATATCAAAAATTGTCCGCCTTGAATATTTGTACCAGCAGAAATTGTGTATGTATTTCGCAAGCCAGTTGTAGCCCCAATTGTCCAGCCACCAATGTTAACTGGTTGGGATGTTGGATTATACAGCTCTACCCATTGTAATATTGATTTAGAATCATCACCTGGAGGATCTGTTTCAACTTCATTTATCACAACATGATTAGCGATAGAACTTAGTTGGCCCATTACAGGATTTACTTGAATACATAGCATGACTATTGCCAAAAATCCAATTACAAGATACAATCTAGGGTCTCTCATCTGCACTATCATTTCATCACAAATATTGCAATTTTAGGTATTGATAGAGTAAAAGTTGAGCTAGTTGTTAATGCCCAATATCCACAAACAGGCATGAATAATGTGCTACATTATCCATTATAAGTCGTACGTAGAACTTGTTCTATATTGAGAAGGAATCAATCTTTTGCTTCAATGAATTAAATATCATAGAAGTATTAATGACAAAAAGAATGTATCCTAAGTTTGGTTTTTAGTATCACATTGTGGGCATTTATTATTTACAATTTTTTGTCCACAAACAGCACACATTCCCTCTCCCATAGCTTTTTGTATTTGCTTTTTTCTTCTTCCAACAAACACGCGCACACCAAAATAAATTACAACAGATATTATAATTGCATAAACAGGAGCAATAAATGGCAACATACCTATCATTAAAAATAAAATACCGATAATCAGGACTATCTCACGTTTTTCAAAACCCAATTATGTTAACATTAAGAAATTTTAATAAAAATCTATGCCAGGACTCAGAGTCACGGAAGTACTTCATTCGCAGTACCCATAATGAACAAATTTGTCACTTTAAATTGAATGGGAGTATCAACCGTTATGAAGAATAGAATCGCAAATAATGACATACACAATTCGGCTGGCGATGTTGACAGGTACAAGAGAGTACTTGAAAGATATAGCAATGGTTTAGATTGTATAAAGTTCCTTGATGCACTACTTTTAGCAGGAAGAAGTTGGATTAGAATTGCTAATTATGGATATAGTTGTAAAAGAATTCTAGACCTAAAAGACGACAAGCCCATCAAGTCATGGACTAGAGAAGATTGCGAAGAGATTGTAAAAAAGTTCATCAGTTCTGATCTTAGCAACGCAACAAAGCAGGGACATTTTAGAACCTTGAAACGATTAGTGCATCATTGTAAGACAAATAATCTGCAGGGCGGTGAAGAAAAATACTGTGAAGAAATTTCGTGGCTAACACCTGGGTCTTTCTATGATAAACATGAAAAAATCCAATCAAAAGACCTCATAAAGGATACTGAAATGCTTGCCATGATTGAAGCAATTAAGAGAAAAGGAGCAAAACATGTTAAAAGAAACATACTTGCGCTTTACCTATTACTAGACGGTAGTTTCAGACCAGCAGAATTACTCAATATCAAAATCGGTGGAATAGAGTTTGAAGATGATTATGTCAGAGTTCATACAACAGGCAAGACGGGGCCTAAGACTCTAGCACTTGTTACATCATATGTTCCAATGAAGGAATGGATCTCTGAACACCCTGGTGCAGATGACCCCGATGCGTTTCTCCTGTTTGAAGATAATGAAGAGGGCAGGATGTCATACTGGCAATTGTGGAATCTTGTAAAAAACTCTGCATCAAAAGCTGGAATCAAAAAAAGAATCTGGATATATTTATTCAGACATACTAGTATCACAGAACACGTCAAGCATCTGGGCAAGGTGGCCACTGTATATGGAAATTGGAGTCACAATAGCCGTATGCCACAAAAATATACTCATTTAGCAGATTCTGATCAAGAAGATGCAATATTGAAGCTACATGGCTTGAAAAGTAAGGACGAGAATTATTCCATGCTATTCTCAAAGATTTGCCCTTCTTGTAAGGAGCATAATTCTGCTGACAAGAGCCATTGTACAAAATGTGGTTTCATACTCTCAAAGAAACTTGCCCAAGAAAGAGAGTCCAGACGACGAGATCAGACAAAGATTATGGAGACAAAGTATTCCAAAGACGTTGCCAGTCTAAGGAAAGACTATGATGAACTAAAGCAGATGCTTGCCAAAGTCTTGAATGAAAAGTAAATGACTATTTTGTTTTTGTGAGATTTTCCAGATTCTCAATCTTTCTTTCTACAGATTCCATTTTCTCCTTGATCTTCTCCAATACCTCTTTTGGTACTGCGATAATTTCACTCATGATATGTAATTGTCGTTTTTATTTTAAACAGTTACAGGCATTGTTATGGTTTAAAAAAGTGGTGTAGGTTTTCGACCCATTTTTGATGAAAAAATAAATTCAATGTTAGATTAATTCAAAAAATTTCATCGTGACTTTTTTCTTATTGTTACTTTGCCATCTTTGACATGAACGTAATTTCCCCGATTTTCAAGAAGCCTCTTTGCAAGAGTTCCGCATTCTGGATCTAATACCAAGTCCTTTAATCCTTTATCGCTGAGTTTTGAAAAATCAAACCCTGCTGATTTCTTGTCTTTTGTATCATATAATACAGCCGTGTCATTTTTCTGCTCTGCTTCCAAATTATGCGAATTGGAATTTTCAGCAAGTCTCTTGCCCTCCTCTGTTGGTATGAAATATTCCTGCCTTTTTGTCTCTGTTATTTTCTTTCCTGATACAAGATCATGCTCTGTCTTTTTTGTCTCAACATAGCCCCGTTCAGCCACTTCTTTTTGCTCAAGCTTCCATAGGATTCCCATAACATCATATGATGAAAAGCGTGTTTTTTCTGTAATCCATCGTGCCGTTCCTCCCTCTTTTAGAACGTTGTATACTTCAAATTCCTCTCTTGTGAGATGGGTAACAGAATTGTTCTGTACGTTGGAGAGGCGTTCTACTGATTCTGGCGGAACAAGTATTGTATTATAGAACTGCTGGTCAATTCCGTTTTTGTTCATCGAGTCTATGATGTACTGTTTGTGCTTTTGAAAAAATACTACAAACCATACGTCGTAACCAAACTCAAAGTTTTTTCTAAAATTTTCAACTAGCTGTGATTCATGTTTTGTTGGGTCTGTCTCTACTTCTACTGCAACTATTTTTTCAGACCAGTACAGGGGATCATACGATATTGTCTTGTCTACATCATGGGTCTGTTGTGGCTCAAAGATCAAAAGATCTGGTCGTTGTTCTCCCTTGTCTCCAAGGTCTGGAATGCAGAACTTGAAAGCCTTTTGCTGCATTCTCATTATCATAAATATTGTGGCAAGGTGTAAAGGAGATCCTGCGCGTCTTCCCATTGCAGCTTGCGAGAAAAAGCTATTGTATGCAAGACGTGATAGCGCATAGCGTGTAGCAAGTTTTTCATCGCCATCAAATACAGTAACATTTTTGCGTTCAACCAATCGCAGTTGGTTTACTAAAATGTCGTCAAGCTTTTCAAATACATCTCGCTTGTCTACTTGAAACATTGTAGAAACAAAATCATAGATCTCATCTTTTGTCATGTCCCTATTTTCGTTATACAACAAAAGCAAGATTACAGCTTCAAGAGGTGTTACTTGCGGTACATCATTTTTTGTCTTTGTTGGCATGATATATTTTTGAAGTGATGTAGACTCGCCATACTTTTCTATACTATATCTTGCAAGTTCCATCCAGTCTCTTTTTCTGTCAACTATTGGATATGACTTGAGAAGGCCAGACAACGGTGTTTGTCCCTGCGAGTAAAATGCAAATCTCCCATGTGTCATAGATGTCAGAGTTTCTACGGATACAGGCATCACAGTCTTGAACATGTTTGCTGTTTCCATGTCAACCTTAAAGCAGACAATTGTTCGCACAAGCGCAGATATCTCTTTTGCAAACTCTCTTGGAAATGTGTTGATTGTCTGCGCTGTGATTGTGACCTTAACGTTTGCCTTCCTCATAGTGTTTAGCAGTTCACGCAATGCAAATGGTGCAAAAAGATGAGCCTCATCAATATACATGAAAAAAGGCTTTGGGACAATGTCTGTCCTGCTAAATCTTTTTCTTGCCTCTACATAGACCATGTTGATTAGAATAGTTCCTACAAACGATATCACATCATCAGAGCCTCCACTTGATAGATCGATTACCACCCATTTGCCTGACTGTATCACATCAGCAAAATCAATTGTAGACTGGGATGTATCCAGCATTGCTGCAACCTGCGGAGTTGACAGGATCTTGTCGAGCTTGTTGTATGCCGAGCGTCCTGCATCTCTTTGGTACTGTTGTGGAAAGAGTACATTCCAAAAGTGTCTTACATCACGGTTTGCTACCTTGGTAAGATATATCGAGCGCATCCTGTCATCTGTTATTATCTTGACAAGATCTCTGAGAGTTGAACCTTCTATCTCAACCAGTGCGTTTGCACCATTTCTTAGGAGGGCTTCAAGCTGTGGACCCCAAGAATCTCGATAAATGTTTCTAAGGGCATTTACAAGATTCATGACAACAACATATCTGTCGTCTCCTCCCTTGACCTCAAGCGGGTTTATCTTTACTGTCTTGCTCCACTGTCTTACAGCATCAAGACTGATGTAGATTACACGATCCTTTTTTGATTGAGGAATCATACGCAAAACGTCCTGGGCAAGTGAGCCATGAGGATCAAGTACAAGAAAACCTTCTTCTCGGTTTATGTTTTGGTTTATCATGATTGTATCAACAGTACTCTTTCCGGAGCCGACCTCGCCGAAGATTCCTGTGTGGATCTGTTCTTCTTTTGGTATGCCCACAGCCTTGCTGTTGTCATCAAATCCAAGTACTGTAATTATTGATCTTCCTAAGTTCATGACTTGAAATGAAATGTATCTTAAAAAGAAGTGGGAAGTAGTGTGTCCGATGGGACTAGGGTACCATCATGGTCTTATTTTAGACCCACTTTTGTAAAAATTTTAAATTTTGATCAGATTTATTCGATGAAATTTAAGATATGAAAGATGTAGAGTGTTCATTTTCACTTCATTGTTCTAAGCTGTTTGCTGTAAAGAAGTGTAGCTATCATCCCTATTATAAGTACAAAATAAGATACTGGAAATTCTGGTAAAGTGCTTACATCCACAATTATTGTTCCCGTCATTGCAGGATGAATTTGGCAATAATAGTTGAATGTGCGAACCTCATTGAAAGTATGAGAAAATTCTTTTCCAGGTTTAAGTAATCCACTGTCAAATTTCCCATCTGCACCTTGTTGGGGATTTCCACTTGTAACAGTGTGAGTTACATTATCATTGTTAATCCATGTGACTGTAGAATTCGGAATTATATGTACCACTTCAGGATCAAATGGTGTTCCTAAGTTAGGGGGCTGAATGGATATTGTTACCTGCTTCGATGAATTTGTTTTTGGAGTTTCTTCCCCATACGATGGCATAATCATCGTTAAAACAAAAACAAAGAGAATTAGTGAAAAATTAAACATACCGAATTTATTCAAGCTTTTCAAATCATTTCACTCTTCTTGTGTTCTCTTTTTTTTGTATTTTGGTTCCAATAAAATGATCTATTATTGGATCAGTCTTGCCAACATGAAAAGTGTTAACTCTATCTTGAATTTCTTTGTCAGTCTTTGTAATTCGTTCATGTTGACGAAGGTGTTCTGCCCACGATTCAGCTACAAATGTTTCAACATACCGACTAGGATTAGCAACGTCTTTGAACAGACCCCAACTTATTGCCCCATCACGTAAGCGAAGATTTCTCAGGTCTAATACTGCATATTCAAATTCATTTGATTTTGAATCATCTATGATGTATTCAATTTCTATCAAGACAGGACCATCATCTGGGTGTATATCGGCTGCTACTTGAGGAACTGACCAATGAAGAGACGGTGTCATGTCAACGTCTTTGCCTGACAACAGTCTATGACGAACCATTGTGACAAGACCAATTAACAATCCAAGTGAGGCAAAAAACAATGTGCTTGAAACACCAATGTGATTGGCAAGAACACCCCACAAAACACTTCCACCAGTCATACCAGCTTGGAATACAAGTATGTGCACTGCCAAGACACGAATCCCTACCCATTTTGGAGCAGAGCGGTATGCTCCAAAATTTAGGCTAGATATTATTGTGAGTTGAGCAATGCCTCCTGCAATCATAGCAAAGCACAAAAGAACAAAATCAGGTTTGTATGCAAGAATTGCCATTGTACTAGCAAATATTACAATTGCTCCACCAACTCTCCATTCTATAGACAATTTCTTTGGAAGTCGTGGCAAAACTACAAAGCCACTAATTATTGCACCAAAACCAAAACAACCTACCAATATTCCAAAGCCTGTTGAATCAAGGTGTAGATCATGTCTTGTCAATATTGGTAACAGTGCCATCAACGCACTACCAAAAATTGAAAATGCCAAGTCACGAACAAACAAACCATGGATATGTGGAGAGTGACGTATGTATCGTAATGCAGCACGCATTGCTCCAAAAACTCTTTCGGATGGTAACTCACCTTGAGTTGTAGATCTTTTCCACTTGTGAAGAAAAACTATCAAACCTACAAATGATATGGCATTTAACATAAAGACAAACCACGGGCCTGAAGCTGCCACAATAAAACCTCCTAGTGTAGGGCCAACAGCAGCTCCTATGTTTACACTTACACCACCTAGTGTTATTGCATGTCGTGCTTCAGGTCTTGGCACTAGTTCCAGAGAAGCTCCCATGGCAGCTGGCATGGTTATAGCAGCACCTAATCCCAGTACAAAAGTAATTGTCAACAAAATTGATGGTGTAACTATTCCTGTAAAAGAAAGCATTGAAAGTATTACTGCAACAACAAGCATGAAATACTGTGCAACTAAAAGCAAACGTCTTCTGTCAAATACATCTGCAAATGCACCACCAGGCAAAGCGAACAAGACAAGTGATAAACTAGTTGCTGTTTGCAATAGTGCAACAGTCAGTGGCGAGGGAGTAAGTGATGTCATCAGCCAAGCTGAACCTACATTTTGCATAGATGTGCCAATGTTGGATGCGGTAGTTGCTATCCACAATGCCCTGTATAGTTTTTGAGTAAGAAGAATGGATTTACTGGCACTCTGTTCAGCCATAGATTACAATCAACCCGGATCTATTTCAACTCGTAACTTAGAATGAAAAGTGTTCATCACAACATGAACACAATAAAGGAGATGCCATGATTTTATCACTAGTTTTTTGTTTCACACTTGCGTTCAAAATATGTTTGATATTGGCATACCCACCAAACTTTGCAACAGGTGACCAAGCGGGAGTAACAGGTAATGGACCAGGGGCAAGATCTTTGAATGCACCTGCACCATATACAATCTTGCCGCCCACTATAGTGAGAAGTGATTCAATGTGTTTGATTTCTTCCTCTGGAATGGTAAAGTAATCTGATGATAGTACTACAAGATCTGCAAACTTACCTGGTTCGATTGATCCTTTTTTGCTTTCTTCATTTGAAAACCACGCACTACCTATTGTGTAGAGCCTAAGTGATTCCATTCTGCTAAGACGATTGCTTTCTGGATACAATCTGGTTCCACCAACAGTCTTGCCTGTAACTAGCCAGTAAAGAGCAATCCATGGATTATAAGTTGAAACTCGGGTGGCATCGGTTCCAGCCCCAACAGGTACACCTTTTTCAATCATTTTCGCAATAGGCGGGGAATTTTCAGCTGCTTTTTTGCCATATCTAGCTACGAAAGATTCTCCTTGGAATGCCATCCTGTCCTGTATTGCGATGCCGCCACCTAGCTTGCGAACCCTTTCAATGTCTGAATCGTAAATTGTTTCAGCATGATCAAAAAACCAACGCAGACCATTGAAAGGAATCTCGCTATTGACTTTTTCAAAAACGTCAAGAAATCTCTTAATAGATTCTCCATAGGTTGCATGAATACGAAATGGCCATCTGTTTTTCACCAGTAATGTCACTACATCTTTTAGTTCAGTTTCCATTGTATTGATAAGATCTGGTCTTGGTTCAGGAAAATTTTCAAAATCAGCTGCAGAAAATACCAACATCTCGCCAGCACCATTCATGCGATAGAAATCATTACCATCGCCAGGCTTTACTATTTTCATCCAGTTGGCAAAATCTTCTAATTCCTTCTTTGGTCTTTGTGTAAATAGATTATAAGAAATTCTTACAGTTAGCAGGCCTTGTTTTGCAAGCTCATTGATTACTGCATAATTTTCTGGATAATTTTGAAAGCCACCTCCTGCATCAATTGCACTTGTTACACCAAATCGATTTAATTCATGCATGAACTGGCGAGTGGAGTTAACTTGATCTTGATATGCAAGCTTGGGTCCCTTGTCCAATGCTGAATATAAAATCAAAGCATTTGGTTTTGCAGTAAGTAATCCAGTAGGGCTCCCTGAATTATCACGTTGAACTTCACTTGCAGGAAAACTAGGACCGTCCTTTGAATATCCTGCATCTTGGAGTGCCGCTTTGTTAAGTAAGGCACAGTGATAAAGATGCAAAACAAAAATGGGTGTTTTTGTGTTTATCTTATTTAGTTCATCAACAGTTGGTACACGCTGTTCATCAAATTGAAATTCCGACCAGCCTCCTACTACTCGCACCCATTGCGGATCAGGTGTTCTTGGAACCTGTTCTCTTACTCGCCTAAGAGCTTCATCTAGTGACGGTATGCCATCCCATCGTAATTCCATGTTGTAGTTAAGACCTGCACGTATAATGTGAAGATGTGAGTCGTTAAGACCTGGAATTATTGTACGCCCGCCTACATCGATTACTTTGGTTTTATCATTTTTATAATCTAGAATTTCTTTATCTGTTCCTGTTGCAATGAAAGATCCATTTTTGATTGCTATTGCAGAGACAAAAGAACGGGATTTGTCTTGGGTAGCAACATGACCATTAATAATAATCAGATCAGCTGATTCATTCTTTTGTTGATTTGTTTTATTCATGTTCTGACCTCTTGTTCATATCATTACAAGAAATAAAAAATGAGGTCTGGAAATATTTTGATTTCACAAAGTACACTCCAGATTACCTAACTGCCCTCACGAGCATGTTCACCAAGCATTGCTTTTGCATATTCTACGCCCATGCCATATGTGCCAGCATTTTCTCGTACAAGTGAGGTAACAGCATCGTACGTTTCAGTACGTGCCCAATCACGTTGCAATTCTAATAGAAATTGCAGCCATGTTATTGGTACTGCCCCTGCCTGTATCATACGGAGCATTGCCATGTCGTGTGCCGTTTGGGTTGTACCTCCACAAGCATCTGCCACCACATACACCTCGTATCCTTCTTCTAATGCCATAATTGTTGCCGTTGCAATACAGACTTCTGTCCAAAGTCCTGCAAATACAATTTTCTTACGTCCCGTTTTTTTTATTGCATCTACGACTCTCTTATCTTCCCAACAGTTCATTGTCGTACGGTCAATTATTTCTTGACCAGGGAAGACTTTTTTTATCTGCGGGAAAAAAGGTCCCGAGAAACTTTTTTCTGCAACTGATGTAATGATTGTTGGCACGTTAAAGATTTTTGCAGCCTTTGCAAGACCTGTAGCGTTACTGATTAGTGTTTGACCATCGATTGATTTTACCGCAAATGTCATCTGCGGTTGAAAATCAACTAAGACAAGAACACAGTTTTTTGGATCTAGCAAGCTGTGAATTCGGTTGTCGATGTTTGCCATCGGGTGGCTACGCTAGCCTAATATATAAAAATGCAAGTTTGTCCAAAACTACCTACTCAGTTTTAACATACTGAAAGTGCTAATTTGATATTTTTTTATAGATAGTAATTTACTACCTAATATGGATTCAGCACTTAGATCATCCAAAAAAACAGTTGAACCCATTCCATGTGAAGTTTCCGATATATGGCACGTATTAGGAAAGGCATGGGCTTTAATAATTTTAAAAAATATGAGTACAAAAAAACTAATACGATTCAACGACTTGAAGAGAATTTTGCCTGGCATAAGCAATACGGTATTATCAAGTAGATTAAAAGATCTGGAAAAGGCAAATTTAATCTCAAAAAAAGTATACGCCGAGGTACCTCTTAGAGTTGAGTATAATCTAACTAGACAGGCAAAGGAACTAGAGAACATATTAGACATTCTAGGAAAATGGGTTAGCAACTGGAAACCAATTACAATAAGACAAAAATAATTTCTTAAAAATTGAATTGGTGTTTAAGCATGATTTTACAATCGTAATTCGTCATTTAACAAATTCAATATTTTATACCTTTGATGGGTTTAACAATGTTAGTTTGACAAATTAACCTACCGAAGGCAGGTTTAGCTAAATTAGTTTAATACCATGATATTTGCAAAACTCCTTAAAGGATCTATGGAGTAGATTTCACGTCTTTTTAGTCATAGAGCTATAGAGATCCCTCAGTGACACAAAGTGACTCAGACCTACAGCAGCGTATACTTGTGGGGCCAATGGATCTGCATTGTTAGCTAGCATCTCTACTACTATTGCATTGTAATCTGCTACGATTACTCCAGCCTGAGTCATCCGGATCATTGCAGTATGTTGTTCTGTTGCATCAAAAGCTCCTGAAGCATCGATTGCCGCATATGCACCATACCCTGCGTTTACAGAGGATATTGCAGGAAAACACGTGCAAACTGCAGTATTAATGCCCGCAACAATAACTTTGGATCTACCTGTCTTTTTGAGTGCGGAGGTGATTCGAGGTTCGTCAAATGGATTTACTGTTATTCGATCAATTATTTCTAGATCCTTCAGGATGTCGGCTAACTCTGGAAAGATTGGCCCAAACATTCCGTCTGACATTGTAGTAGTTGCTACTATTGGCACGCCAAGAATCTTACAAGCTCGAGCGAGACCAACTACGTTCTTTCGGAGGTCTTGCGGTTCGGGGTACCTAGAACCAGCAACCAAGCCAACTTGATGGTCAACCAGAAGCAGTACCGCATTGGACCGAGTTAACCTGTCATCTGCTGGATTATTCATACTGTGGGGTGGTACCCATCTGTATTAAATAGAAACTTTCCAAAAAGAAAGTAGTAACAAAAGATGAAGTTGCAAGGAAGATTTTCCGAAAAACAACGCCAAATCTATTATAAACTTCTAACTTCAAGTCAAAGATACTTTTTGAGAAAGTCCATTCCTTCTTGAGTGAAGATCTCGTTCATCATTCGTGGCTTCTTATCGGAGAATACGATATCAGCGCGCCACTTTGCACCAAAGCCCGCGAGCATCATGCCAATTGGAACAGTGTCGATCCCTTTCTCTGTTAGGGACCACTGAACGATCCTAGGCGGATTGTTCTTGATGACGGTTTTTTTGATAAATCCTTCTCTCTCCAGTTCTCTTAGCCTCGTCGCAAGAACTTTTGGCGTGATCCCTGGTAGTGATGATAGAAATTGGTTGAATCGCTCTACCTTGTAGACTGCAATGTCCCGAAGAATTGGAAATGCCCACTTTTTTCCAAGGATGCCAAGAGAAGTCATCACTGGGCACTCGGCGAACCAGATTTTCAAAAACCTCGTTTCTAGTTTCTTGTGGGTTCTTCTAAATGAGGTCTCGACAGACAATTCTGGCAACACATTGTTCTGATATTTTGGGCTCATGTCAATGTCCTAAAGTCAATACGATAGACCAAATAGCAGATATTAAAGCCAGCGATTGAATCATTAAACTTTTCAGGCATTCTTTCAAACGCAATAAATTGCGTAGTCTTTATACAGATTACGATCATGGCTCTGAAATTTCAAGATTTGATTTTTAGATGACACATTTTATTTAAAAAAATCTAAAACAAGTTTTTGAAATTCAGAGTCTGATAGCTCTTTTCTTTTTTGCGCAAGCAAAGCTGCATCCTCACCTACAGTATACCTCAGACTAGGATTTGGTGTTGTAATTGCATTTAATATTACTTCAGCAACCTTGCTAGGTGGGATTGCATTCTTAAAATGAGAATTTATAGAACTTTGTAATTTCCGCATGGAGTTATAATAAGGCGAACTTGGGTTTTGATTTTTTTTAGCCACTAACATGCCAGTGTCAAAATTGGTTTTAATTGCACCTGGTTCTATTATGACAACTTTGATCCCAAATGGCTCTAAATCATACGCAATAGATTCACTGAGGCCTTCAACTGCAAATTTTGTTCCATGGTATGGTGACTGTAAGGGTATTGCCATCTTTCCACCTATAGAACTAATATTTACAATAATGCCACTTTTTTGCTCCCTCATAGTAGGCAGAACTGCCTGGGTTACTCTTATCAGACCAAAGACGTTTGTCTCGTATTGTGCCTTTATCTCACTCATCGAGAGATCCTCAAGGGCTCCCATAAGGCCGTAACCTGCGTTATTTACCAGTACATCAATTCTTCCAGCCTCTGACTTGATAATCTTAATCGCATCATCTACAGATCTTTCATCTGTGACATCAAGCTTTACTGTATGTAGCGAAAGGTTCTCTTTTTTTGCAACATCTGTGATAGTCTTTGCTTTTTCTATATTCCGCATGGTTGCATATGTACGAAAGCCGTTTCTTGCAAGCGCAAGCGCAGTCTCATATCCCATCCCACTTGAGCTTCCGGTAACGACGGCAACTTTTTGATCTGCCATTTTCTATTTTCCTCTGAGGCAATGAATGCCTTTAACTTTTTGATTTTGTATCGAAATTTGTAGTCTAGCAGATTCTGCATTCGTATCCTCTGTGAAGATTAACATATTTCATCATTGTAAACCCGCTAAGAGATTTTAATTATTGATCCAACTCCCAAATGGTGAGAGGCCTGTAGGATCCATCTACTGTTTTTTAATAATAAAACTATCCTCATTCTATCAAATTGCACTTAAATACAAATTTTACAGATCAAATATTGTTCGATTGTGGAATACAGGCTAGGAATTTTTTCCTAGTCTTTTTTCTTTTTTGGTAATTTTGGTACGAATTGTTTTATTTTTTCTTCCAATTCTTTCACATGCCACGTAATGGTATCACGCTTTTTCAGAACAAAAAATCCAGTAACCGGTCCAGCAATTACAAGCATCAGATATGTAGAATCTTGTTTGTAAACGGCAGTGACAAAGACATTCTCTTTTACAACAAAGCTTACATCGTTTGTTCTAGAATCAAATGGAAGATTGTTTCCTTCCCAGTGGTCAAAGACTTGGCGTACAAGAAATGAGATTTCCCATTTATCTGGTGCATGCAGTGTTGCCGTCGCTCCATAGGAGTAGAGACCTCCTCCACCTGCATATGTTGCATTGACCTTTAGCACACGATCATAGCTTGCCTGAATCTTTGAATCGTCTGCAAGAAACAGATCTATTTTTCCATTTGAGAATTTCTGTCCAGAAATATCCACATTATTTAGAGCATAGTTGTTGTCTCCGACGTTAAATTGTGGTGGTATCTCGATGTGAACCTGTCCTGCGCCTGTGCTTTGCTCAAACGGCGTGTTTGAGATAATGGATTGATTGTTCACCGTAATCAATGGGACAAGATGAAGTACAGTGCCATCGTTTCCTGTTGCAGTAACTGAGATATCGATTATCTTCTTTGAGATAAAGTGCAAAATTTCGGCTAGTGGTTTGAAGCCATCCTTATGTGCAAATATGGTAACATCAAAGGCACCTTCCCTGTCAGGTGAGATGGAAAACTGACCAGGAGCTGTCTGAGTTACAGGAATTATCGATTGAAGGTCATAGCTTGCATTTTCAACATCGGCAGTTACCTTGAATGCGTTTGGTTTTCCCACTTTGAATATTGTATTATTTGCATCTGTGCTAAGATGCATCTCGTTGTAAAAAGAGTCAACCTCTTTTGTTATTGCTCCAGTATCAGCAAGTATTGCTACGGTGACCTTGCCTTCCTTGTTTATTGTCATGTATTGCCCCAAAGGATCGACTGTAACTCCACTTGCTGCAGACAGATCCTGTGGTACGAGTTGTTGTAATGGAACTCCAAAGGAATCTACCTTATGAGCTACAAACGGAAATTTCTCACCGACATGAATTCTTGGTGGTAGATCAAACTCTACATTTGTTGCAATGTCAAGTGGGAATATTGTCACAGATGCAGAAGAGAGTCCAGGTATAGATGCAGAGATGTCTGCCTTGTCTGATAGAGTTCCTGCAAGTGCCATGTTTGTTGACGTAAACTGGAGTTTCTTTGGAACATCTTTTATTATCGTCTTTATTTCAACATCTGGAGGTTCTGAAAATACCGAGGACGGTTCTACCATCGCACCCGAGCCATCTGAGATGTACATGATGCCAAGGTCTTGAGTGATTCCAGTTTTTGCTGGAAGTGAGGTAATTGCAACATTGTAAGAGTCAAAGTATCTTGGTATGATACTGGCAGGTGCAGTTCCAAATATCTTGCCAGCACCAGATGCAGTGATGGTATAGTTTCCTTCTTCACCTGCTGCAATAGGAAATTCTACTGCAGCTGCAACTCCTATTTCTTGATTTGTTCCCGGAATGCGCGCTGGAATCATCTCTATCTCCTTGTCATATTGTAGGTCTTGACTATTAGATGAGATCTGGACTATGCTGCTGTCTGCAGCAAGTGGAACCACGATGTTCTGATTTGTATTGTTTGTAAAATGGTACAAACTGACAATGCCGTAGCTCTTATCATCAAAGACAGATGGATAAACCCAGACTTTGACCAGGTTAGGTTTGCACGAAGATAGTTTACTACAAAATGATGATGCTGTTGTCTCGTCTACAGACAATACAGGATTACTAACTGTATTGCTCGTCAGAGCCACACTATTGAAAAGTGCAGGACCCGCGATTAGTAAAGCTGTAGCAGAGCCCACACCTTCAACACTGACTGAGATTGTAGAGTTTCCAAAGTTTCTTGTGTATATGATTCCTTTTGCAATTCCGTCTTTGAGTTTGGTTGAATATGTAATATCATTAAAGTGGGTTACGTCATATGTATTGCCAAATCTTGCAACGTCGGTATCACTTGACGATAAAACTGCATTGATGGTATATGGTGGTTTGAAGGGTTTGCCTTCTTTTTCTAACCAGACATAATAGTATACAGCAGAATTGGGGACTGCAATATCTGGCGCTACTGCTAGTCTTACTTTGATGTCATCATGCACCTTGGTTATCTTTGCTGTTGCAAGACCAAGTCCATCTGCTGCAACTGAAACAGTTCCACTACCTTTTGTGATAAGAGGGAGCTGAGCATAATACTGGCCTTTTGGTATCGTAATTGTAGCTGGCGCTTCTATTGTCGATGTTGTTGTAACAAATAACTCGCTATCCAAGTTTACAGGAGCTGGCAATCCAAACTGGTCTTGTGAGAAAACATATGCTAACATGTTTTGGGCTTTGGTGATATTGGTTGGAAGTATGATCCTAAGTGATGCTGGTTGTGTATTGGATTGGTATATTGTGGTGTCAGCTTGTACAAGATTTCCTTGAAGTGCCGCAAAGACTGTTGCATTTCCGTTTTTTAATGGCTTTATCTGAAAGATTCCGTGATTTGTAAATGGGGAAATGTTGATTGATTGAGGAACATCAAGTCTTGATTTGTCACTAGTAGATAGGAAGAGCAGACTGTTATCACTTGATGGCCTGTCAAGTACTATGATTCCTTGATAATCTTGTCCTACGATCATCTTTTTTGGAATCCACACAGAATAACCTGAAGATACTTCTCCTGATGACTGACCAAATGCTGGTAATAGTGGAGATATCACCACAAACAAGAAAAGCGATAATGACGCAAGTGATTTCTTAATCACGTACACCAATAATGCACTGCATTTAAGTCAGGTTTTGAAATGTTGATTCAATTCCAGTTGCATCAGATTGTAACAGAGTTTTGTTGTGGCCCTGTTAGTCTAGTAAGACATACCTGTAATTATTGTGCCAGAGTATATGTTGGCAGTTGCAGATGCGGCGCTAGTTGTACTTCCGAGTTTTACGACTCCACCTGTTACTGCATATGGTTTGATTGTTATCGGTTGGCCATCCGCATGAACAGTGGTACGAATAATAAATTGAACCATGTCGCCAGCATTTACGTTCACAAATTCATTACCAATAGTTGTAGTCTGCTTAAACTTGTAATTCTCAGCTTGCAGATATGTCAAGCCGTTCATTGCCTGTAACGGAGAAAATATTGGGTCCGAGTCATAGTAAATCAGATCTGATTTAACAAATTGTCCGTTCACATATACATCAACATAGACACTTAGAGGATCTCTGGGTCTTGGTGGGGGCGGCGGATTTGGTACAAAGTACATGCTAACATCACTTGTAAGCGAAGACTCGCCTGATACTCGCAGAGCTGCGGTAGCAAACATTCTTCCAGTGTTTGGTGCAATTGCAAATGCACTTGTTACCGTATTAACATCAATGCTTGTTATCTGACCGGTCGACGAATATTGCGCATTGGTGTTTGTTATCACAGGTATTGCTTTGAGGCCAACGGGATTTTCAATAGCGTTTAATGGAATAGATAGCGTCTGACCGTTTACTGTAATATCCACCTCCTGTTCACCTGGAATAATGGGAACAAATAATGATGAACCGGGGGAATAATTTCCATCAAGATAACCAAGTGTTACATCATGATTGATCTTCACGTCAGTTATCGTTGCTGGTACCGCTACAGGAATCTGTATGTATGCAAATGGAACATAGACTTGATCTGACGAAGTAGAAAGATGTGTTATGTTCAAGTGTTGCAAGTCAAAAACTGCGGTACTAAATGGCCCACGATAATACATCGAACTAGGATACAAAAGAAGAGTGACACCTGGGTCATCCTGTTGAGCAATTGTAATCTGTTGCGAGTTCAACTGTAATCCGCTAGAACTTCCATCGGTTACCCCCTCAACACCTGTGATACTGTTTTTGGTTATCTGATAAATCGTATTAGCTGGCAATCCGTAAATCTTCAATAACGAGTCTGTTGTCGGATTGTACGATTCTGCCTTGATGATACTGTTGTCGCCTTTCATGATAACATACAACGGTCCCGGTGTAACCGGTATTGTATATTGTGTCTCGAAATTTGCTGCAGTAAAAGTGCTCAGAGGCTTTAACGGGTATGTGCTGTAGAGTTGGAATGCCCAATGACCATCGCAAATGCTACACAACCAAGAAGTGTCGGTGTATGTATATTGCAGACTCGTGATGGTGACTTGGTCTTTCTTTGTCACTGTATTGATTTGCAGTGGAGTATACTGATCAACCCAATGGAAACTGCAATGTCGACCCCTACCCCAACCCCAACACGTATCAACAACATACTCTTTATGTTTTGCAGTAGCAGAATAGCTACCTATGGAAGATGTGGTAGCTGGAGCATTAACAGTGACAGTAACGGTATGGGCAATTTGACCAGTACCCCAACAAGATCTCATATCGCAAGCGACAATCCCACGTGGAGAATCAACAAGACCGGTCGTTGAGTATAACAAAAATCCATTTGAATTATAATCTGTATGAATTAGATCATAGGATGGCGAATCAGGCGCTGCAAATGAAATGCTTCCAGTGGTAGAACCTCGAAGATATACAGTCATGCCCTTAAGATTGTCATTTACCTGAAGAACCGCGTAACTTGAACCATCTGAAGTATGCAATGTGATTCCATTGTCTGTTGTGGTAACAGAACCGGTTCCAATTACTCTAGAATCTGAATATCCAAGAATATTTGGAGACAGAGCGCGTGGAATCAAAGCACCATTGCTATAGTCGTATGCTGCCTGAAGTTTTGGCACTTCAAGTGATGTTACCGGGTCTGTATCTCTTATTACCGCAGCATATTTGGTATCCTGTGGCACAGTTGCATATGGGACAAGTGAGACTCCCTTTCCTGCATCACTGCTACCGTAGATGACACGGCCCGAATAATCATATGTGTTCATCTTAACTGCCACACCAAAGGCAGCACCAAAAGAATTACTTGGTCCATTGTTGTTTTGGCTACCGTTTCCTATGTTTTTGACTGTAAAGACATTACCAAGGTCAGTGACAAGTTGAATCTGTGTTGCAGAGGCGGCACTGATTGGTGTGATTACAACAAGAGCTAAAAGAAGTAATGCTAATTTTTGCACACGAATAATGAAAGATTGTTTTTTAAGCACTTATGCATCCAATCTTAGTTGACAAGTTGATGGATAGAAAAATTATTTCGCTTCAACCACCTTTCAGATTTATTAATAAAAATGATTCTAACAAAAAGTTTCAAAACGAATTTTCTAATTTCAACAAAATAGATCTAGCGTACTTGATTCAGATTAATGAAAAAGGTCTGTATGTCATAGTAAGAGAATTCAACGATGACATACTCGCTTTCATTGTTCTAAAGGACTGGGGTACGCATTTTGAGATAAAGTTGGTTGAACGTAACAGAGATCCATCTCTTCCAGTTATCAAGGCAGGAGCTGAATTGATCATCTTGGCAGAAGATCTTTCACGTCAATTCAATTACAAAAAGCTCGTTCTGTATTCTGTTGAAAATAGAATTTCATACTACAGGAAGTTAGGCTATGTTGAAAAAGAAATCAAGGTAACAGACCCAGTTTATGGTACTCTAACAAAGATGGAAAAGAAAGCGGCCTAGTTCTATGCTACAAGATTATTTTGTTCTGCTTCAATGTCATCTGTGGCCTTGAGTGCATTGCGTAGGCTGCCTTTGATCGTAGACGGTGCATCCTCAGGCAAACTCTGGAGTCTTTGAAGTTCATTTAGTAGTTCTGGAACTAACTTCAATCTAGATTCGATGTACTCGGAATAGTTCATCTTTTTACGAGTGGCCAAAAGGCCTATCACACCGTCCAGTTCTGCAGAAAGTGCGATCGTACGTCTCTGCTTCGTCATACTATAGTATGAACATAGTATGATATAAGGATGTATTGTATGACAGGGGGTTCTCAGCCAAGGAGGGGATCATTTTAGGTATTGTGATGGAATAACTCCAGCAAGATTCAGAGTGGAATTAGAAAAGGGTTTGATCTGGGCATTGTAGGGAATTCTTTGTATTAGATTTCCTTGGTCATCTAGGATCCTGATGTACTTGATATTAATTGGATTATTTTCAGGATTCTTTATGTCAAGTGTATTTCCTGTGTAGGTGGCAATGGCGTTTTCTCTTTCTTTGTTGTTGTGTATAGTATCAATAGTGTTTGCCTTTTGCATATATGACATGTTTTGACTCTCGACATAAAGTATCATTGCAACACCAATGATAACAATTATTGTTACTGCAATTGCAAGTGGAAGAGACATGGTTCCAAATAATATCATTTCATTTAAGGGATTGAGCAGATCCTTTTATGATATTCAAATTTGTGATACGTGATTGGCCTATCACAGGGACAAGAGATTTTTGACAAGCTCAAAGTTCAGAGCAAGATGGGTTCTGGAATACTGTATTTACTCAACACCGGCATTGCCTGGGAAGTTTCAGAAAAGGGTCTTGCACTTGAGCTAAACTATGATGAGATCATACTTGTAAAAGAAATAAAAAAAGAAATGCTTTTGATCTCATGGATGGAAAGAAAAGATAGATACGATGTCAAGTTTAATATCAAAAATGCAAACGAGGCTGTACAGAAAGTAATCAAATATCAAGACCACAAAAGATTAACTGGTTGAATTTGTTAAATTTCCATCTAGTGATTTCAATTCTTTTAGGATCTGTTCCTCACTTGTAACATTGAGTGGTATGGTGTAGTTCTGATCAAAAGGCATGGTATTATTTTGTAAAGTTTGAGTTAGATTGCCCGTTGGTACAATGTTACCAGTCTGATTCATTGATGGCATAGTCTTGGGAAGCTGTTGTGTCTGGTTGGCATTGTTCATATTCTGCGATATTATATCGTGAGAAACCTGACCATACAAAAGAGGGTTAGAGCAAAATTCCTTGACACCAATGGCTTGAGAGATACTATTGTTCTGTACGTTGTTTGCCTCTAGTTTGAGCTGGTAAAGTATTGGCGGATCAGCACTATACCCTTGGGAATCATAAATTGTCTGCTCAATTGGGAACGGAAATCCATCCTTGATGTATACGGTGTTGCCTTTTACTACCTCAAATCCAACCTCGTAAACTCCAGTTGAGTTGGAACCTGTGTCAATTGAGGTAAACCTGCTAACAGTCAGTTGTGGCACGGGTGATACATAATCATCTACAAATCCCCATGATCTGCCAATCTCCAGGGTCTGCGACTTGTGTGTATTTGCATATTTTTGAATATACAATAAGGCATGTGAAAGTGATGAAGCATAATTCATGCTTGCTCCGTCTGTAGTTATTGTACCAAAGTCTTCAGTGATATGCAGTATGGCAAGCCATTGGCTTTTTGAACCATCAGGTGTGAATGTTCCCTGCACTATCCAGCTACTGCCTGTATGGTCCTGCAGTGGTTCCATAAAGTCAAGCTTTGCCTGATAGCATGTGGTAGCACCGTTTAATGTTGGCTTGATGGTACGATCACAAATGTGGTAAGTGAAGCTCTCACCTTGAGAGATTCCTTTTCCAACATACCATGACGGGTACTCTTTTTGTTTTTCAATTACCAATCTTTCAAAGCTGTTGTCAAATCCTATGGCATATGCAACTGAAGAGAACAAGAGCGCGGTGATTATTGCAACAGCAATACCAAGTCGTAACATATGTAACATCACATAAATTCTTTAAAAAGAGAAAATTTTGCCTTAAATTTTAGACCCTGTCAAATTACATGATAAAAGAAGAATTTTCCTGGCTTGAGCTCAGACCACAGCAAAAGTTCAAAGACGATGAGGAAAACAATATACTTCAAATTATACAACATGCTTCCGAGTTTGCATTCTTTGTTTTTCGTGAAAAAGATTCAATGAAAATAATCGTCAGAACTACAAAAAATGATCAGAATCTCTTCAAAACTATTGCAGGTGTCAGCGCTGAACCAATTGAAAAACCACATTTTGAAAAAATGATTACAAAGTATCTGACGCTAAAGAATAACCGCTCCATGATTCCCCTTGTAGACTTTAAGAACATAACAAAAAGCAACGTCTATTCGAAATTATGGGCAGAGCAGAGAGGTGGCATGATGGCCTGTTTTGTTTGTGACCAGACCAAAAAGATCTCGTCTGCAATTGATAGAAAAATCAATGCCCTTGAGAGACGAGCCGCTACAAAAGGCGTTACTCTTTCAGGCAAGGACAAGGCAGAGCTCGCGGCTGCAAAACAAAAGCGAGAAGGCCATAGTCACTACAACTGTACCATAGTATTTGGCGTGCACACTACCACCTGTGATCTACATGGACTGCAAGATGAAAAACGCAGAAAGATAGAGGAAGAGAGGAACATATTTGAATCAAGGGCAAAAAACCTCAAATCACTTGACAGGAAAGAATTTGGAAAAGAATACGATGCTCTAAGAGAATCATACAAAATGGCAGTCAAAAAGATTCAAGATGATTTTAGATCAGATGCTAAAACTGTAAGTGATGATATCAAGGAAACAACCAAGATACTTGATAAGATAATTAGCAATGTTTTGCTCAACAGCTTTGCGCACAGAATTGCTGCACACAAGGTCAGACTTTCATCTGGAGAGAAAAGTTTCAAACAAAAACTTGCTGAGATCTTTGGCGTGGCCGTAATTGATCCACATACATTTGTTCCAAAGAAGCTGCATTCAAAAAGCATGACATTAACCGAGATTGAACTTGCATTTTACATATCGTTGCCACAAGAGCATGATGTGCAAACAATCAACTTTGGCATTGGCCCTACTCCCACCTTTGTGCATGGACAAACGCAGGAGATAAGTGAGACCGATCTTACCACGGACTTTGGTTGAGCTCATGTGAATAGATCATTAATTGAGATGTGTTTGGTTTCACGTCTAGTGTTCTACTCCTTTGATCGAATCCATTAAATTCAAACGAGGAAAAGTGTTTACATGTCTTACAAATGCAAAGAATGCCAGTTGGAATTTTTTTCAACAGAAGGCTTGGGGGTTCATCTTGTCAAGGCGCACACGAAAAATGATCCAAATGTGTTGGATTCTTTTGCTTAGATGTATTGATGATTGTGATTCTGCTTAGTCATCATCACCAAAACCGAACGCTGCCGCAAAACCTTTCCAGTGTCTTCTGATAAAGCCGTATCCAATTATTCCTATTACAATTATGAGGACAGTTGTAATGATGGTACCATAGTGATAAGTTGGTGCAGAGATCAAGTTATCAGATTCAAATGTCTTTGATGCCTTACCACCCCAGGCATTGAATACTTCAATAGTAGCATTTGCGTTTCTGTCAGACAAGAGCAGGGTACATCCTCTTGTACAGGTCATGTTCTGAACCTTGCCGTCAATGAGAATCTGCCAGTATGGTCCAAACTTGTTGTCAGGATAGATGTTTACCAATCCTTGATATCTAGTACCGTTGAGAACATTGTCCTGGTCTGTATTTACGACATACCTCCAGTTAGTATCAAATTGGAAACCGCGCTCAAGAAATGATAATTGTTTTGCTCCAGCACTGATTGTAACATTGTAAGGTGATGGCTGCTCATAGACAAGATTTAGAGAAAGATCAAGCGGGTTTTGTGCAAATACCTTGTATACGTCAGGTATTAACATGGAGGTAAGATTTGCTTGCATGTTTATCACTCCAGAAGCTGCTGCTGAATCTTGCTTTCCATACATGTCATCAAGGACAATTCCTGCAAATATCATGTCCCTATCGTGGACTACCTTTTGGCGTATGAAATCCTGTTCATATGTAGCGTTCTCGGTAAAGTCTGGAACCATTTTCAAGCTCAGCGGGAGATGGTTTATGGAACCATCTGAATGCAATGATATCACAATGACATCGGTGCTGAACCTCGTATGAGGATATCCGAAATAATATTTTGTCAGATTTAGTGTGTCATATCCGGCAAAGTTTGCAGACTGTAAAGTGTTTATTATTGTGGAATTGTCATACCGTGTTTTCAATATGGTAAACAGGATCGGATGGTTGAAGATTATCTTCCCATATCCTGCTTTCACAAACATAGCAGAGGCTTTGCCAGATTGTAATGCGGTATCATGATAGCTGAAATTATCATCAACAAAATTAGCTGAATAAGATTCTGACCAAGTCATGGACTGGTTTAGCGGTACTGGTGTTAGTATCTTGTAAGCAAAACTATTGTACACAAAACTGTTTATCTTGCTTCTACGATCTGAGTGAATAACAGGAGAGTCATCGTCTGATCCTCCACCTACTGAGCCGTAATAGTGGAGTGCCACAGCTGGTCTCTTGCCAAAACCCCACCAGCTATTGTCTTTTAACACAGCGTATGGATAATTTTTGTAAACCGGCTTGTATTGTACAACCAATGCAGATGTAGAGTTGTCGCCTTCACCTATCTTGCGACCTAGATTGTAAACAGCAGTATGATAATAGAAAATGTGTTTATGAATGTCGCTTGATGTTGTGGAATTGTATGCAGTGTGACCTTCTTCATACTCGAAATTATAATTCCATGGTTCTATTGCGGAGTTTGAAAATGTGTATGAACAATTTTTTTGATGGCATTCATATTTGCCAATTAATGATATATCGGATTTTGAATCCGTGTGAGTATCAATTGTTCCAAACCTTGCATCTTTCCACTTGTAATGAGGATCAAATGTAACATTGATTCCATCCCACACATAGTATGTGCCGTCACCATTTCTCATTTTGTAACCATCATGATCTATGAAATTTTCAAACTTTAACGCGATAGTTACTTGTGGTTTTATTATGGGCGGCGAGTACGAATCTCCCCCTGAAGTGTACCCCTTGGAGCATTTGTAAAAATCACATACTAGTCCGAACGCAGCAACAGTTTGCGATATGTGAGCACTGGTAACTGTGGTGCTAATTTCTGCATGACCATATTCGTAGAAATGACCATTCCCTTGGTTATCGTAAGATACTGGTCCCCTCTGTATGCCGCTGAGAATTAACCCATCAGATTTGATAGATTGTGGGTAGATGTACCAACAATTTTTAGTCCATGATACCAGTATTGTAACATCAAAAGCATCACCTGGATAATATGTGCCATCAGGATTTTGTCTTGTAAACGTCTTTCCGTCTATGCTGATCTTTGAAGCTTGTGGAAAAATATGTACATTGACATGACATGAAGCATCTACGAATCCATTTGCATTTGATATAGATGTGAAAGAAGAAGGAATTACTAGCAAAATCATAATAATTGATATTGTGATCTTTTGAGTTTTTTGCATCTGCTCAAAAGATTTAGAATATTAAAAAGAGAGTCATTGAAGTGTAAATTCAAATATCGAACCGTTTGATGTGGCAAGCTGCATCTTGGATCCTGATCTGTCCGCATCAATCACTATTGGTTCTCTTGTAGGCAAAGATTGTACATGGGTGCCATTGATGTATGACATATTATATGATGCCTTGGTTCCATCTATCATGATTTTATCTATCTGCAGGTTTGTCAGGCCATAGTTTACGACCTCTACCTCCGACCCTGCCGGTGTGTTCCTTCCCGCAATAAATGAGATACTCTCTGACATTTTGTTCTCAGATGAAGTCAACATTTGCGAGGCGCTCTTCTGTTGGTTTCCAAACTGATTTGTAGATGCAGCAATGATTAATCCAGCAATTGCCAGAGTAATTGCAAACATCAGAGCAGCAGAATATATCTCAGATATGGCCTTTCGTTCCATTACAAACCAAATTATGGTGTAATTAAAGCACTTAGCTGCCTACTACCTGGCGGCTTGTAACAAAAGTCGAACCATCGTTTGCTATAGCACTTACCCTAACTGTGTAGCTGTCGCCATATGCAGAAGCAGCATTTAGTACTCCTTTTTGCTCCATTATGGTTCCAGGATTTACTGTGGTATCATTTTGAGGCAGATTGTATGTCATGCCATTTATAACAACTGACACGTTTGTTTGCACAAATGGTTTGCTTCCGATGTTCTGTAATGTAACATCATACCATGTCAGTGTACCTGACTGTATGCTTGTAAGTGATGCACTGTTGATAGAATATTGTACATTTGATGAAAGAACGTTGCTAGAGTTTACCATGAAATTGTATACAAGTGCGCTGAGGCTTCCTGCTACAAGCACCAGCAAAGATACTGCATATGCAGAATGAATTGCACGTCTGTTCATGTAAATAAAACTAGTTCATGTTTTAAAGGCTCGGGCGTTTTTCCCTTTTTGGTTGTTTCAAAAATACTGGATCATTGCGAATTAATTTGCCTGTCTTGTCGTAAACACATATGTAGTAAAGTGTCTGCCCGTGTGATTCTGATCTCTGTTTGAGTCGTATGATATAATTTTGTGTTTCAAACTTTTGTCCGATATCAAGAGCGATGATCTTTTTGGCAAGTTCGTCTTCTGGAATTCCTACAAGATAAAATATATCGCAGAAATACTTGTAGTACTTGTTCTTAAGCTGCATTTTGATTCTGTGGTGACGTGCCAAACATCTCGAGCTCTTCTTTTGATGGTGTGATGTACGCCCGCAGTCTATAGTCTCGTGTCAGGATCAGAGCTTCGCCGGGGTTGAATGATAACACCATATCTTTTTCCTGTGGAGAAAGCTGTAGGGACCTGGCCAGCTCATCGGATGCAATCTCGTTGTTTCTCAAAATTATTTTGGTCTCGGAATTGTCAAAGAACGCACGCCCTGCCTCTGTCTTTGTTACGTCTTCCACCCTCTGGGAGATGAACATAAAAATGACGTTCTTTTTTCGTCCCATGCGTGCAAGCAAGTCGACAAACTTGGCAGCGCTGGCAAACCTGAAGATCAGATGGCCTTCATCGATTAACAATATTTTTGGAGTTTCTACAGGCGCAGATCCTATCTTCTTCCAGAGTTTGGCAAGTGCTAAAAAGCTGACCTTTGCCACATAGTCCTCGGCATATGTTCCTTTGAGAGAGATGATTGTCTGGTCAGTCACTTTAGGCTCGCCTCGAAACAGCGTTGCCATAGGTCCTGTTACTAGGTTCACTAGGTATTTTTTTTCCTCGTCTGTTAGTTTTGCATAAAACTCGTCAAGACTCTTGACACCATCGCATTTTGCAAGAAACGAGTTTACAACAAGTGGCGGAGCTTGGGCAATCTCGCAAAGTACGTTTACAGCGTCACTTGACTTGTCAAACATCTTGAATGGATCAAATCCAAGCTCCTCTCCTCCTGTGATCCTTATGGGTTCAATCTTGAGATAACTTGCAATCTTTTCATATTCTCCCTCCGGATCTACAATGAAAGTAAGTGCTGTCGGATACTTTTCCATAAGTCTTTTTAAAATAAGCTTAGCAGTAACAGACTTGCCAGCACCGGAGCTTGCAAGAATTAAGATGTTATAATTTGCACGCATTGAATAATTGAAAATGATTGGAGCTCCAGTATTGTAGTTGATACCGATTGTAATTCCATTTGGTACCTCCAGCATGTCCGAGCTTACAAAGGGATAAAAAACATCGCATGAACCAAGCTCGACGTACAGCTTTTTTCCCCACCCTTCTAACATCTTGGCTTGGTTGGCAGGTGTATTATCAAAATGTGAAAGTGATATGCGAGTAATCTTTACAAATTTTTTTGAAGCCTCTTTTAATGATTTAATATCATCTGCTTGAATTATCGCATTGGCAGTTACCATGAACAATTTAGTGTTATTCTTTTCTAATTCTGATACAGTTTGAAGTCCCATCTGGATCTGATTGATTATTTTTGAATTGGTGCTCTGTGTAGATCTCATCAGGTGAATCTTTTTTCGTAATTTGGATACAGCCCTATCCTGTTCTATTGGGGTAAATTCCAAAATTATTTGATCACATGCAAAAAGAAGAGAATAGATCCAGGCAGGCGAGAGTGAGGATGAGGGAGAATACAGTGTAAAGCATTTGGCCACTCTGTCATCTTGTAAAAGTACATGTTTCCAGTATTCTTTTTTTACTTCAAACTTGGGCGGGCTTGTTGCAACAAAATAATCAAATCCTTGGCTCTCAAGGATACCATCAAGTGGTTCTGTGTTTGACATGAACGTTCTTAGAATCTGAAGATGTCTTACTTCGTTTCCCATGTCTACACTCAAAGGCTCTTTTACTATCGTAATTCGCAAAGGCTCCTGAATTGATGATAGCAAGTAGTAGAAATGAGATAAAACAATTGTCTGCTTTTGTGCAGGCAGAGTGAAAAAGTTGGTAGGCTTGACCTCGTAGGTATAGATTGTCTTTGCCTTTATTTTTTTCACATGTTTTTAGAGAATGTTTGCTTTTAAGGAACCGACTGCTATGATGAAAAATGATGAGCTGTGTTGACCTGTCGAACAGAAATTACATTCATGCCTGAGATTCTTCTAAAAGCCTAAATACGATCAATCGATCTACCGATCAAAGTCAGGGGTTGCAATGCGTCAACTCCCCAGTGAAGACGTCTGCATCCAGTTCCATATCCCCCTTGACTAAATTATGAAATTATAAAAAAGAAATTTAAAACATTGTTTATATTCTATTTTGTCTTTTTACCGCAACTTTCACAGAATTTTGAATCAGGGTTATTTACATAACCACATCCATCACATTTGGTAGAAGTTCCTGATTCCATTTTACCTAATAATACAATTTCACCAATTTTTTTTATTTCATCCCACTTTATTGCTACATCACTTCCATCATTTTTTGTAACTATAAGAACAACCCCATCTTGTCCCGTTTGAATCCCAACTTGTTTTACAATGCCAATTTTTCGTGCTTCTGAATCATAAACAGATATTCCGGTTATGGAATTAAAAGTTGTCACTCCTGATGAGGCAAATTCTGATTGATAACTTGTCTGTGGTGGCGTATAGCTAGGAACAAAAGGTTCAATTAAATTTTGACTTGTTAATGATTGCTGTTTTGCTAACCCTACCTCTATACTCTCATTTGGCTTGCTAAAATTTCTGTACTCTGCAAGAACAGAACCACAAATTGTACAAACATACTGCCCTTTCTCCAAAAGGACCAAGTTATCTGCCACAATCTCATTTGGCGTTTCATAATCGATTTTTGGACTACCCTCATAATCCTTTTCGCATGTGTTGCAAAAATATTTTGAAATCTTATCTACATCTATTCTACCTACTGGAGCCAAAAATAGATCTGGACCGCCAAGGTTTCCTTTTCTTTGTTGGTCATCTGTAACAGATGCCATAATGTATCCACCAGAGCCTCTTAATTTTTTTAATCGTAAATCATTACTCATAGTTTATGATAATAAAAAAGTCATACTATTTATTGACTTGTTTCAAGACTGAGCAAATAAAGCATATCTACAAGTTTTGATTAAGAATTATTGAATGATTTTTTCAAAGACTGTTTCAGGAGTTTCTGATTCTAGTATGCATCTTCCATTCTCATTTTTTAGCCAATACATATCGCCGCTATAATCTTCCAAGATCTCAACTATTGTGCTGGTGTGATCTTCCTTACCTTTGTAAAGTACCCTTATCTTGTCACCAATCTTGAACTTTTGCATGGGGATAAAAGATGGTATTTGTAGAATAAAGTTCTGAGGTTATGATCAAATTACCAGTAGTCGTTGCTTTACAATTGATTGTTTCATAAATTTAGTACACAATTTCTTTAGTGTGTAATCAGTATCGGTTTAGAGGATTTGGTGTCAGTAATCTGCTTGGTCTTCATTTTTGGATACTCGTTCCATTCTTTACCGTCTAAGATTCGTCCACCACTTTTTGGTCTTATTCCTCCCCATTGTTTGAAGAAAAATGCAACATGTTGTTTTTTACATTGTTTTCTTATTTCTCGTATCCATTCAGCTTCTACTTGCCTGAAGGCTGGTCCACTCTCTCCACCTACGATGGCCCACGTAATCCCTTCTAGATTAAGTTCGCCTAAAGGACCTAGAAGAGGTTCAAAGCTAACAAACTTGATTTTAGCAGGAACGTTTCTTAGAGTATCTATTCTATGTTTATAGAGCTCAAGTTCGACTGAAGTTCCAAGCCATATGTGATTTGGTATCTTACCATATTTTTTAGTAAATGCAAGCATTCTTTCTGGTCTTTTAGTTAAAATTTGATAAACATGCCAATCTGCTTTGGTCATTACTTCAAAACATTTTTCAAGAAAATCCTCAGGCATTGATTCATGGAAGAGGTCTGACATGCTATTGACAAATATTTTCCTTGGTCTATTCCATTTTAACGGAATATCCAGCGCATCTTCATGAAGTGTGAATTTGAATCCTTTTTTGTATTTTCGGTTGCCCATCATTTTGAGTCTATGTGACAATCTCTCTGCATAACAATTCTTACAACCAGGGGAAACTTTTGTGCAACCTGTTGATGGATTCCATGTGGCATCTGTCCACTGGATAGCTGATTTATCTCCCATTGGAGGTAGTCAAAGAAATGAGCAAAATGTTGCCTAGCTAAAGGTAATTGACTAATGAGATAACACACTTCTAAAATAATTGAAGGTACATCATCTTTTCTAAGATTGCTCAAATTCCATGATGATGCCATAGAACTTAGTGGTGAGACCGGTACTAAATTAAAATCTGAAATAATTGGAAAATACTATCCACTATGGTGGAGCATAACCTCCGGTGGCCAGAGAGACACTTTTTCTAAACCCACTGCAATTATTGAAATGAATGCAGGAACTGGCGAAGACTACATCAAAGATACTGATACAACAATCCTTGGCTCAGCAGGACATGCGCTGCAACTAAAGGCTGAAAATCAGAATACGTCGCAGCTGAAGATAATGTTAATAGAGAAGGATCCAGGGTGTTTTTCACGGCTACAAAATGTTATAGCAAGATGCTGGTCCAAATTGCAATACTCTACCAATACTGCAAGTAATAACAATGATGTTTATCTTTTGAATATCGATACTAATATTCCAGAGATTATTGGACAAATTGAACTGGGAAATTCATTATTTTTCTTCGATCCTTTACTCTATACTTCATGGTCTGAAATTGAAGAAATTGCACACAAAAGAATAAAAAAATATTATCAGACTCAAACTGAATTTGTTGTTTTTCTGTTTACGTCTGATTGGTTTCACGGTAGAGGAGATTTAGTACCACTTCCAACTGATGAAAGAATAGACAACTGGAATACTCAGGAACAAAAAACCATTTTTGAGATGGATGATCTTTTTGGACACAATAAATGGCGATCGCGCCTTCTAAATTCCAAACCTGTAGACGAAAGAATGCAGATATTAGTTGATTTGTATAAGGAAAGATTACACAAATGGTTCAGATATGTTCTACCCCTTCCCTTCACTCCAAAAACTTCACAAATTTATCATTTGTTTATGTGTTCAAACTATGAAGTTGGAGTAAGAATAACTAGGGATTTCTACGCTACATATACTAATAATCCAAAGTATACTCCAGATAACAAATCTGCATATTCAAAATTTTTAGAACTTCATCCGCAAATGAAAAGAAGAGGTACTTCACGATCTTATGAGTGGAAGATATTATGGAAAATTATAAGGGAGCATGAAGAGGGAATTTGTGATGCTCGATGTCTTGATCTGTATGATGAATTACTTGATTTTGATTCGCTCAGAACGATATTGGGGTGGTTATTGTCTGAAGGATACATTAAACAAATTAACGATTTGACAGATGCATGGGAAGATAGACCTGATTTATACAGAATCAATTGGGATGTTGTTAAAGAACGATTGGGTGTTGACCCGCCTCTATCCCTTGTACCGCTGTCTAGTCTGAATCCTAAGAAAATTGACATTGTAAAAGACGAAAAGAAACCAAAAGGACTTGAAGAATTTTTCTAGGTAGATAATTCCTCCAAACCTAATACATTTGAAGGTCCTGTTACCTCTATGGGACACGATTCTTCATGTTACCCATAGGGACACTGAGAAATCATGCCTCGAGAACTATGATCAAAATATTAAGCAATTCTTCCAACCTTCAATTCGTGAAGTATCTAAGAGAAATTATCACAACTGTAACCACAGTGGTGATTATTGCATCAGGATTACTTGTTAGGTCTTTAAATTTGCAAGTCAATAATCTTGATTTACTTATTGGTGCATTTTATGGTGGGCTTCCGTTTCTCATTTGGGGTGGATGGAGTAATAGAATTAAAAGAATTATCGGTAAACCAAAGTTAGAATTTAAGACTTCAATGGAAGAGGAGGATTTTAAACAGAAAAAAAGTGATAAGGAAGAATCACGAAGAATTACATTTTGGATACATGTTCGTAATATGGGAAACGGTGTAGCTGAAAATTGTAGAATCAGATTGAAAATTACTGATCAATCTGGAGAAAAACAAGTTGTAGAAAAAACCACTCATCCCAACGTGGATGAAGATATTTCTATACCATGGCTAATGGTTGACCAAAAACAAGAGAGTAGAAATATTCCAATCAGTAGTTATTTTGATAGTAGATTTAAGTTCCCATTCGTAATAGAATCTTATCCAGAAAATAATTCTAAGAGTTTGATTAACCAGCCTGCTGCAAGCATGTATTTTGAAGATCCAATAAAAAAACCATATTCATTTTCTATGATTACACTATTAGGAGAAAAAGAAATCACAATGGGATTCCTCATCGAAGCTATTTTTCTTTCTGATACTGATATAATTGCAAGGAAAAAATTTAGACTTAAACTAAACTTGGATTCTCCTATTGCTTTTGATCCAATAGAAGAAGAATAAGATTATTTATTTCAAAGATTAGAACATGGCCCGAAAGGTAACAGGTAGAATCATGTCCCATGAAAGTAACAGAACCCATTTGAAGTAAGTTTTAAAAGTAGGATATACGAAAAGACGTTATTCATGTATTGTGAGTTCACAGTGACGCCAGGCTCAGAGTCACTGAATTTGCACTCATATTGTATCATGTCTCTAACTCCTCTTCATCGTCTGGCTTTTTTAGAATGGTAAAAGTAAGATAAGAACTAATTGAAGAAAAATGTAATTTCCATCTCACATTCATTGTAAAAATTATCTTTACTCATATAATTGTCATAATTTGTGCTCTTTTTACTATCTTTCTGTTACTCTTCATCCTTTTGTAGAATTTCACCTAGTTTTATCCAATGGGAAAACGAAAATTCACCATTGATCTTGGCAATGAAAAGATAGAGGTAGAAGGACATATGCACAAAAATGTAGCCATCAAATATCTCATGAAAAGGCGCAGATCACTCATTATGACTCGCGACAAGGAGAAAGTTGAACGACTGTATGAGAGTGTCCCAAAGGTAATATCCATCATAGGAGGACATTTAACAAAATCCTACCAAGTAAACTGGGAAAGAGAGGGCACAACAGAATTTGAGGGTTCTAGGTTTGTCTTTACGCTAACTGATATTCCAGATCAAAAGATAATAGCGTAAAATTAACTGAGTTTTTGATAATGTCCTAACTGTTTATTCTGTCTAGATTTGTAAATTCAGATCATATCAACTTCATGCATAGTAATCAAGCCGTTATCGCCAACTATTTCTTTTATCTCTGGCAAGATCTTTTCAAGTTTCGATAACTCGTCAATTACTTCGATAACAAGCGGCATGTTAACTGATATTCCTTCTACATGCATGTTAGATTCTCCTCGTTTTCCATATCCTCCTGTACCTGTCCAGACCGTAGCACCAGAAATTTTCCCCTTTTTCAAGATGTCAAGTATTAGTATATGAACACGTTTTCCCTTCACAGTGTCATTTTTTTTAATTCTGATAACAACTGACCACATTTTTATGGCTCTCATTTTATCTTAATGCTCCAACTATTACACTTAACAAGGCTCTGCCTCCAAATATAGAACCTAATGACAAACCTACATTTGTGATAATGTTAATTGCCATTAAAGAATATTGTTTGTTATCAATCAAGTTAGATGTTTCCAACGCAAATGAGGACATTGTAGTCAGTCCACCACAGAACCCTATTGCAACTAGCAACATATACTTGTCATCAAGATTCCACTGTTGTGAAAGAACTGAAAATCCTCCAAGAATAAAACTTCCCACTATATTCACGATTAATACGTTTACAGGTAATACACCAAGAAGTAACGGAGATTTTGTTATTCCATATCGTAGAAAAGTTCCAGCCAATCCACCTATTGCTAGAAACATTATTTCAATTCCCTTCATACTGAATCACTTTTCCTGTTGAATTGATTTTCTTTTTGATTTTTGTTTGTCATTTGTCTACCTGCTTAATTTTCATTAGGTAGACATTATCAGCATCTTCTGATGCGGTTTAGGATTTCCCAAGGCTAATGTCATAGCCCGCAATCACATAATTTTATCATATTTTTAAGCCTTTGTTACAAGTTTCATTATTACTTTGGTTACAATGTGAACAAATCAAACCTAAGATATTTTGAATACAAAATAATGGGATCGGCCGGATTTGAACCGACGACCTCAGGTACCCAAAACCCGAATCATACCATGCTAGACCACGATCCCGATGTAAATGCAGCTTGGATCTCCCCAATTTAAGCTTCACAGATGATGATTTTAAATAACATACAAAATCAAGACTATTTTATGCAAATCCAAGATTACATCAGTGCTGGAAAAATTGCATCACAAGTAAGAGAAAATGCAAGAAAAAAATATCATGTCGGTTCTACATTGTTTGAGATTTGTGAATCAATAGAAAAAGAAATTATTCAAAAGGGCGGCAAGTGTGCTTTTCCAGTGAATACCAGTATAAATGAGATAGCAGCTCACTATACCGCAGAGCCAAACGACCAGAAAGTAATCAGTGGGACCGATTTGTTAAAAATTGATCTTGGAGTACAGATTAACGGATACATAGCAGATACTGCAGTAACTGTATGCTATGATCCCAAGTTTGATTTTCTAATACAAGCAGCAGAAGCTGCACTAAAGGATGCAATATCAATCATAAAAATAGGTACAAAATCAAGCGATGTGGGAAAAACAATAGAAAACACAGTAAAACATATGGGATGTCAACCAATAGCAAATCTCAGCGGTCATTCCTTAGAACAATACACCATTCATGCTGGAAAATCAATACCAAATATTTGGTCCATAGGATCTTTTTCGTTTTCGCCTACCGAAGCTTACGCGTGTGAGCCATTTGTTACAACAAAAGAAGGGTTAGGATTTGTACGCGAAGGTAAAACAAGAAACATCTTTTCACTTATCACCAGAAAAAGAACAAAGGATGCAGAAGCTGATAAGCTTGCTGATCACATATGGGAAAAATTTAACATGCTGCCATTTGCATTAAGATGGCTTATTCCAACTTGGGAAGAAAAAAACGCTAGAATTTTGTTAGAGAAACTTGTTAAAAACAAGGTAGTAAGATCATATCCTGTATTAACTGAGGCAAATGGTGAAAGAGTAGCGCAGGCAGAGCACACATTCATACCTCAAGAAAATGGAATAACAGTTACTACACTCTAGGCACTAACTTCGCCAAAAATTTTGGCAATTGACATCTGACCTTTACATGATGAACATGTATCAGTTTTTTTAAATACATAATCACCTTCTTTGAATTTTCGCTTTAAAATTGCGTTACATGAATTGCATTGCTCTATAGTATATGGTGTAATGATCTCTTCTTTTTTTCTTTTAAATTTCATTGTGAAACTCCAAGAGTATTTCCTACTCCAATTACCAGAACAGACTGACCTGGTTTTGCATTATCTTTAATCATTTCATGTATTTGTGATGTTACTTTTTCTGCAGAATCAGCAATTTCTTTTTTCATAAGTGTGATGGCTTCTTTGATTGATTGTTTTATTACAATAGCATAAATAGGAATTTTATATTTTGTTGCAACCTCTTCGATTTGATATCTATCAGTACCAATTCCTCCAATTGCGGCGCCAAATCCTTGTGATACAGTACCAGAATCTTCTCCTTCTAGTTTTAGTGCTGCGTCAACCATTACTATTACATCAGGTTTACTTTCAGATATGATTCTCTCTAGTGCATCACCTGGTCTTCCAACTGTTGCAGATGGTCCTTCGGCCTTCATCAGATAGAGTTTTCTTCCCTCGAATTCTTTTTCGCTCCACACTGTCTCAAATGCAGCAGTTTTCTTTTCTGTTCCAATCATCATCTTTCCAACAATCATTGGTCCTATTCCATCACCTATTGGTTGACCTTGTTTGAAGGCAGAAACAGCATCCTTTAGTGCCTCTGCTTCTTCCATGATAAATGGCATCATCATTTGTAATGGCAAAATGAGTGGAAAATTATTTTGTTTTTTTGCCGTAAGATAAAGATGTCTTACCATTTTGTAAAGCAAGTGCAATGTAGTAACCGCTTCTAGAATGTTTTCTATTTTACTTGCATCCATTGAATTCATTTCTGATGAAATTGTTTTTACTTGCAATCTAGTATAATCCTCACGTGAACGCATGATGTGTCTGACTTTCTGAATAATTCCATTGGGATCCATATCAACTGGCATTATTGTAAAATACTCAAGATATCTGTCGATTTTTGCAGATGGATCTGTTGTTGGCTTTATTGTAGTTTTTATGTAATCAAGTAATTCTTTTCTTGTATCTTCCTTGAATGTCTTTAATTTTTCAAGCGATTTGTTGATTTCAGATGATGTTATTTGTAACTGAATCCTTTGACCATAAAACATGAAGATTACTATAGGTACAATCCACACAAGCAACATCAGAGGATTGGAATTATCATTAAAGTTGAAGAGTTTGTCTACGTTAATTCCTAGAAAATCCAATAATAGAAAAGCTTGTTTTTACCAAATTAAATCTTTGTTAAAAACCGTGATCATTTTTAACTTCTAAAAACAATGAATTATAATGAAAACGGAAAATATAGGTGCAGAGATTCAGCGAGTTGTACAATGCAGGGTACTTTGGGATAAGTATAGTCGTGATTTTTATTCTGTTGACGCCAGCTCATATATTGTAAAACCACTGGTCGTTGTTTTTCCAAGAAATGAAAATGATATTATTAAGATTCTAAGATTTGCGTCAAGAAAGAACATCCCAGTCACACCTCGTGGTGCCGGAACAGGTCTTGTTGGAAGTGCATTAGGCAAGGGAATAATTCTTGATTTGAAATATTTTGATAAAATCAAAACATATCCAAATTATGTGCAAGTAGGTTCAGGCCTCCTCAAAGGAACTCTTGATAAAAAATTAGAAAAAAATGGCAAGTTTTTTGGACCAGATCCATCAGTTGGTCCATACTGTACAATTGGTGGGATGATTGCCACAAACGCAAGCGGTATTCATTCGCTCAAGTATGGCAGTGTCATAGACAACTTGATTGGAGTAAGGATAATAACTTCAAGTGGCAAAGCAATTAATTTTCCATCAAAATCA
>Ga0207129_1005_pt2 | contig 67185 bp, 69 predicted proteins | sample Alteio_BWMinHeat_15_FD_153517 | JGI IMG/M metagenome (GOLD analysis project Ga0207129, IMG submission 153517) | Enriched cells from forest soil in Barre Woods Harvard Forest LTER site, Petersham, Massachusetts, United States -... | ecosystem: Environmental > Terrestrial > Soil > Temperate forest >... | reverse complement strand
ATAAACAACTTGAATAGCTTCCACGATTTTCTGATAAGCTTCCTCATATGTATTTTCTTTGATATCTTTAAATGTCAAAAAAATAACCGGATATTGTCCTTGATGCTTCTCAAGCAGTGCTTTCTCTTGTGCAATTTTTAAATTGGCAAATAAATCAGCTGCATTTCCATTCAAGTCAAAAAAATAACGTAGCATGGACATGTTCAATGTCTTGCCAAAACGACGGGGTCGTGTAATCAAGACAACTTGCGCTGTATCTTCAATGATTTCTTTTACTAATAAACTCTTATCAATAAAATCAAATTCACCATCAGCAATCTCTTTGAAATCGCTATAGCCAACCGGCAATCTTACGCTCATATGCGCCCCCACAGTAGATATTGATCAACCAATCCGTCATTATGCCAGAATCCACACTCGCACCCAACCTGCACATCTGTTACAATTCACCACCATTATTTTAAGAGGTGCCCTCATGACCAACATCACCCCCATTACCCTCGCTTATGGCGATGGCATTGGTCCTGAAATTATGCAAGCCGTACGCCGCATTCTAGAAGCAGCGAAAGCACAAGTGCATTTTGATGTGGTCGAAATAGGGAAAAAAGCTTTCTTGGAAGGCTTTACCTCCGGCATTCCAGATAGCGCCTGGGAAATCATCAAACGCAATCCCGTGCTATTAAAAGCACCAATCACGACACCGCAAGGTGGTGGCTATAAAAGTTTGAATGTGACGTTACGCAAAACCTTGGGACTTTATGCGAATGTCAGACCTTGTGTCACTTACCGCCCCTACGTCACTGCTCACTGCGAGCAAATGGATTTAGTAATTGTGCGTGAAAATGAAGAAGATACTTATACCGGCATCGAGTACCAACAAACGCCTGATTTGGTGGAATGTTTAAAGCTCATTACTAAACAAGGCTGCGAACGTGTCATTCGTTTTGCCTTTGACTATGCCAGAAAATGCGGTCGCAAAAAGGTTTCCTGTTTCAGCAAAGATAACATCATGAAAATGACAGATGGTCTCTTTCATCGCACCTTTAACGAAATAGCCACCCATTATCCTGAGATCGAACATGATCACTATATCGTTGATATTGGTACGGCACTGCTTGCAACCGATCCAGGTCGATTCGATGTGATCGTTAGCCTTAATCTATATGGTGATATTCTCTCTGATGTCGCAGCCCAAGTTGCAGGCTCAGTGGGGCTTGCTGGTTCTGCTAATATCGGCAAAGAGTTTGCCATGTTTGAAGCGATTCATGGTTCTGCCCCCGATATTGCCGGCAAAGATATCGCTAATCCTTCTGGTTTACTGAATGCAGCAACGCAAATGCTCGTGCATATTAATCAAGCCGATGTGGCCATGCGCATTCAAAATGCATGGTTGAAAACGATTGAAGAGGGTATTCACACCGCAGATATTTATTCAGCCAACAGTCATGAAAAAGTCGGCACGCAAGCCTTTGCTGATGCGGTCATCGCAAGACTCGGGCAGTCGCCTGCGCACTTCAAACCGGCTTGCTATCAATGCGCCGCTCCCGTTATACCAACAGAAATTGTTAGCCAACAACCCCCTGTTACGGTCAAGAAAGCACTGGTTGGTGTCGATCTCTACGTTGACAACAGTGAACGCGCCCTGCCCATCTGCATGATTGTGGGTTTGCTGGAAGAGTTGGTTTTTGCATTAAAATTAGACAGCATCAGCTACCTTGGTTTAAAAATCTGGCCCAATAGCCCTGATGAGGATGCTGAGCCCGCTCATTATTGTTGCCGCTTTGTCTCAGCCTATGGTGGGCATCTGCCTACCATTACACTGCAGACCATTACCACCTTATTAAACGGTTGCGATTTATTAAATTTAGATGTGATTAAAATTGAAAATCTATACAGCTTTGATGGCGAAAGAGGTTTCTCTCTGCCACAAGGGCAATAAGGAGACGCGCAATGAGCGAGAAGCAGACGCTACCGCCGCTTGAGCAATCTTTAGAAGAAGTCTCAAGCCTCATCGATAAAATGGAACAGGGCGAGCTGACCCTTGAGCAATCGCTCGCGCATTTTGAGCGCGGCGTCGTCCTCATTAAACATTGCCAAACCATCTTGCAAGAAGCGGAACAAAAAGTGAAAATTCTGATGCAAAATCAGCAAAATGGTGCCAATTTGATAGATTATAGTGACGATCCCTCATGATAAATACGAATGTTACCCCTTTAGCCACTTTAAGCACGATCATTAATCAATGCCCCAAACGTATCGCGCAAGTGATTCAACCCTATTTAAACGAGATTCCATCCGCCGAACTGAAACACAGCATGAAATATGCGATGGAGGCAGGTGGCAAATACATCCGCCCTACATTGCTTTATCTCACCGGGCTTGCTTTTGGGGCGAGCTGGGAGCAGCTGGATGCACCTGCTGCTGCAATTGAAATGATCCACACCTATTCGCTGATTCATGATGATTTGCCCTGCATGGATAATGCCGATTTGCGACGTGGCCGCCCAACGTGTCATAAGCAATTTGGCGAAGCGATGGCCGTTTTAACTGGCGATGCCTTACATAGTTTAGCGATGCATCTTGTTGTTTCGCACAGCGCCAGTTTATCGATGGAGCAACGTGCCAACATGGCCGCTTCTTTAAGCAAAGCATGTGGGCCGTATGGTATGGCAGCAGGCCAAGCGTGGGATATAACGCGTTTATCGACTAAACTCAGTATCCCGGAGTTATTGCATATTTATGAATTGAAAACCAGCGCTCTCTTTTTAGCAAGCCTGGAATTAGGTTGGATTGCCGCACCCAATACGCATATTAGCCAAGTTGTTTGTCTAAGACATGTTGCGTATCATTTAGGCATTGCTTTTCAAATTCAGGATGATGTATTGGATGTTGAAGCAACGTCTGATATCTCTGGCAAACCGCAAGGGTTAGATGCACAAAATCAAAAGATTACTTATGCCACTTTGTTCGGCCTAAAAGAAGCCAAAGAGGCAGCGGCAAGACACTATGCAGAAGCCTTAGATTTTGTAAAATCGCTAGGCGATGAAGGCAAGTTACTCACCGAATTTATTCACAACATGGCCGCGAGATAAGCCACACATGCATTGTCCATTTTGCAATACGGCTGATACCAAAGTGATTGACTCGCGTTTGCTGCGCGAAACCAATCAAATACGTCGCCGTCGTGCTTGTTTGCACTGTAATGAACGGTTTACCACTTATGAATCGGTCGAACTCACATTGCCTCGCGTGATCAAACACGATGGCACGCGTGCGTTGTTTAGTGAAAATAAGTTACGAGCTGGCATGCTGCGTGCCCTCGAAAAACGGCCGGTTAGCGCAGCAGATGTAGAAGCTGCCATCGGTCGTATTCTGCGCAAAGCAATGACCTTTGGCGAACGAGAATTACCTTCCACACAAATCGGCGAATGGGTGATGACTGAGTTATACGAACTCGATAAAGTGGCTTATGTTCGCTTCGCTTCCGTCTATCGCGCTTTTGATTTAAAAGCTTTTCAATTAGAAATTAATAAGTTAACCCGACATGCTAAACGACACAAAACAGCCAGCGCCGCTTGATCCGCGCAAACGCCATTACGCCAGACAATACGTGCTGCAAGCGCTCTATCAAAAGCAAATGGCAGATACACCAACGCACGATATTGAAAGTGAATTTTTGCGCTTTCAGATTACCAAAGACTGTGATCTCGAATATTTTAAAGACTTATTGCACGGCATTGCTAAACAGCTGCCGCTGCTCGATGAACATATCAAGCGCCATCTCTCACGCCCGTTAGCAGAGATGGATATGGTGGAATTGGCCGTCTTGCGACTAGCTACTTACGAACTCCTCCAACGCCCCGACGTCCCCTATCCTGTTGTGATCAACGAAGCCTTGCAACTTACTAAGAAATTTGGCTCGGTCGAAGGGTACAAGTTTGTCAATGGGGTATTGGATAAGGTAGCGAAGGAGACGAGAAAGACTGAGAAGCGTTCCTGACACCTTCTGTAACTTATGCTGAGCCCATTCGCGGACGCTTAGCATGGCGTGATGAATCATCTAGCACTAATTCTGCCTGATGAATAGGTGTTTTCATTTTTTCAAGGTAACCCTTAAGTGCATGCTCATCGTATGAAAGTGAGGCTAGTTTTTTGTGCGCTTCATGCGGTGTGAGCCGTTGTTCCCAATTTATAGTTAAAAATCCCTTAATCACTTCCGCAATCACAGGATCGACATGTTTTAATATTTCATCTAAATGCGTAGTAAAAACCTGACTTTGTGCTTTTATAAAAGCATATAAATAGGATAATTTCTTTTTATCCGTTTTATTACCACAAGACATCTTAAGATAATCACGTATCGATTTAAAAAAGAGTTCAGCATCATGCTTTGCATTTAAGGATGATGGATGTTGCATGAGTGAAAACTTCAGCAAAGTTAACCCAATATGCCAAGCATCTAGCAACTGATAGGCTTTTTCTAAATCACTTGGCTTGCTTTTGTTTGCACATAAAAAATAAAATTCAGGCGCCAGATTTTCTGCAAGCACGCTGGCACGAGAAGACAGTATTGTATCATCGATAAACAAAACAGCTGAACCAAAATCCGCAATACGCGCATATCCATCGACATGAAATAAGATATTATCTGGCTTGAGGTCACAATGATAAAAATAGTGATCATGCAACTCAGAAAAAGTATTAACAAGTAATTGAGATAAATAGATTAAAAAATTTTCATTATAAAAACCTGAATTCAACACATGATTACCATCAAATGACATCAATGGGAAAATCTGATAAACAATACATTCTTCTTTACTATTCACTGTATCCATCACATCAATCATTAATAATAATTTTTCAGAATGGACAGCCTTCAAATGCTGATGGATTTCAGCCTCTTTTAAAATTTGAAGACGCGAATCATTATTAGCAATATAATTTTTTTTAACTGCGTAATAAATAGGCTTGCGATCAGTATCTGTCTGCACTTCCATTACGCATTTCACCACACCATACGCACCACGACCTAATTCTTTTTCCCCAGACAAAAACATATATTCCTTACTTGTACTCGATGATTTAACGCTAGTATAGCGCTGGCCTTTATGGGCTCGTTTATCATTTCTTTGATCATGCGTAGCATTTGAAATGGGTTTTTTATCTTGATACATCTTATCCAGCATTTCCTCATAGTTATTCTTCAATGGAGATGGAAAAAGTACAGCGGGATTATTATCATACTTATTAGCACGCAGCATACACATCATCCTCGTTTTATTATTTTTATAACTGAGGATTATACGCGGCTGTAATTAACGAAATATTAGGAAGAAAAAACAGGTCAGAAAAATTATTGAACCCGATTAAGCATAGCTCGATCAAACGCCTCGCTCATCTCAACGCGTGTTGTCACCATCCAAAACCGTTCATCGCAGAAATCTTTGCATTTAACGGCATCTTTGCAGGTCATGAGAATAGGCAGGCGGTCATCGAATCTGAAATCTGCTTTATTGTATAGATAATGATCAGGAAACACATGGGGAATAATATTGAAACCCGCTTGTTGTAGCGACTGAAAGAAAGATTGCGGGTTACCAATCGCTGCAACGGCATGCACTTGTTTTTTAGCAAAGGAATGAAAGGGATAGCGCTCCATTGGCTTCTTGAGTGAAACGACTTGATCTGGCGTGACGGCCATCTCTACACCGTTTACCACAACCATATCAACCTCCTGCAATCGCACATTTGGCTCTCGCAACGGGCCTGCCGGCAAGAGCTGGCCGTTACCCAAACCACGCGCGCGATCAACCACCGCAATCGTCACCTGCGGCTGCAGGCGATAATGCTGCAAACCATCATCACTGAGCACGAGATTACAGTCTGTTGTTTGCAACAGCAGGGCAACAGCAGCCACACGATCACGGCAGACGACGACAGGGCAACCTGTCTCCTGCAATAGCAAGATCGCCTCATCACCGACAACACTCGCTTGATCGGTGAGTAGTACCCGATGCGCTGCTTTTGCTTGCCGCCCTCCCACGCCGCGACTGACAATGCCAACCCGATAACCTTGTTTTGCAAAAAGCTTGGCTAAATAAATAGTCAGCGGCGTTTTACCTGCCCCTCCCACGGTAATGTTACCAACGACAATCACCGGAACCGGGAAAGAAACGCTTTTCAATAAGCCCCTGCGATACGCTTGCTTTCTTGCCCACACAATCAAGCGAAAAAGCCACGAAAATGGTAGCAAGATGTACAGCAGCGGATGCAAGGAGGATTGATACCAGTAGAGGGGGAGCTTGGTTCGGAGGTTTGGCATGGATGACCCCGCTGGGAGACTATGACTATTACCACACAACAGAAAGCGCAGGGATCTCGTGTAATTTTTTATCGCAGCTAACCAAATCAGCTTTGTAATGCATAGCTGTTGCCGCAATAAGGCGGTCGGCTGGGTCAAAATGCTTGTAACTTGGGTAGGTTGTCGATAAAGCAGCGATCTCCACTGTAATATTCAGTATTTCAAGCTGACGAGCTTGCAAGATAAGTCGCAGAAAAGCTTGGATATCAACACCTGGTTCAATGCGTCCCTTTGTTACCAGCATTGCAATTTCCCATAAACTAATATCGCAGCAGCATAATTTTTTCTTTTCATATCCCACTTGAATTGCTTTGTTTGCCTTCGCAGATAGTTTGTGTGGTGACAAAGCATCGTAAATCAGGATACAAGTATCCAAGATAATCATTTTTCTGCATCCCAGTCTTCATCAATAGGCGAAATAACATCACCAACTTTGCATTTTTTACGCAACTGTTTAAGCAACTGCACAGCCTGTTCTTGCGTATTAACAGGCGGCATAATCCGTACAATGGTGTGTCCGTGAGAGGTAACAAGTACCTCCGTCCCATTTTGAGCAATGGCAAGATATTTGGGTAAATGATTACGTAATTCTGTAACATTAACTGCATACATGATGACGATCCTCTTTTTTGTACATTTTAAATGTACATAATATAAAAGTCAAATCACCGTTTACCTCTTCTCCACTGCAATAGTAAGTAAAGATAGTTGCATACAAAACTCAAAATAGAGAAAATCAGGATAGTACATATTCTAAATTCAAGAAAGGACTCTTCATGCGACGCGCCCATATCCATCGGCTATTATTGTGCTTACTATCTTTAACCAGCGGCTGGTTTTTGCCAACTTATGCGGCCAATCCTGCTTATCCCACTCCAGGCATCGTTGTTTCAGAAGAAAAATTGGCATCCGACGTGGGCCTTGAGATATTAAAAGCCGGCGGCAATGCTATTGATGCAGCTGTTGCTGTCGGTTATGCACTTGCTGTCGTTGATCCTTGTTGCGGTAATATTGGTGGCGGTGGCTTTATGACCATCCATCTTGCGAATGGCCAAACCATTTTTCTTAATTTTCGTGAAAAAGCATCACTTACAGCCAATAAGAATCTCTACACTGCCCGCCCCGCTTTGCCGCCAGATGCAAGCACGGTAGGTTATCTTGCCGTTGGCGTACCCGGTACCGTATTAGGGCTTGATAGTGCTTTAGCACGATATGGGACCATGACACGCAAAGCCGTTATGGCACCGGCTATCAAGCTTGCAAAACAAGGTTTTATTGTTTCACCTTATTTTGCTCAGCAACTTGCGGATAGTAAAAGCACTTTTCAACAACAACCTAATATTGCAGCTATTTTTTTAAAAAACGGGCAACCTTATCAAGCAGGTGAAAGATTAGTGCAAACAGATCTTGCAGACACATTGACGCGTATTGCTAATAAAGGACCTGCTGCTTTTTATCATGGTTTTATTGCAAAAACGATTGTCGCAGCAAGTAAAATGCATGGCGGCATTTTGACAATGACTGATTTTACGCATTATCAAGTAGAATGGCTCAAACCGCTGGTTTGTCATTATCAAAGCTACACCATTTATTCAGCACCACCACCTAGCTCAGGAGGCACAACGCTTTGCGAAGCACTAGGCATTATAAAAAATTTTCCACTGGCACAAATGGGACGTCAACAGGTTGCAAGCGTTCATGCCATTATCGAAGCGATGGGTTATAGTTTTCACGATCGTAATCATTTACTGGGTGACCCAGATTATGTGCATAATCCTGTTGCGCATTTAATTTCGACAAACTACACCAAAATGCTTAGCGAAAAAATTAAGGCACATCCTGGTCCTTTACAACCTAAAACAGTAAATCACACTTTTGAGTTAACCGATACTACGCACTATTCTGTACTAGATAGTCAAGGCAATGCCGTATCTGTCACCTATACGCTTAATAATTTTTTTGGCGCAGGCAGAATAGCAGGCAATACGGGTTTCTTTTTAAATGATGAAATGAATGACTTCACCACGCATCCTGGCAAACCTAACAAATTTGGTTTAGTACAATCAGATAAAAACGATATTCAACCTGGTAAACGGCCTTTAAGTTCAATGACACCAACCATTATCACTCACAATAACCATGTCGTTTTAGTAATTGGCAGCCCCGGTGGTCCACGCATCATTAGCACTGTATTGTTAGCTATAATCAATTATTTTGATTTTCACATGCCACTGCAGGCTGCGATTAATGCACCGCGTTATCATTATCAAGCTGATCCTAATATTGTTTTTACTGAGCCAAATACTTTTCCAACCACTCTGCTACGAAAATTAACTGACGTAGGTTATACGATTGAGTCGCAAGCAACTTGGGGCGCTATTGCTGCAATTGGTATACAAAAGCATCAATGGATAGGCGTATGCGACTATCGGCGGCCAGATTGTGGGGTTAATTAATTAGCTTTTGTGCTAGCAAATCCGCTTTTAATTTTTGGTATAAGGCACTGAAAGTTTTGCTAAATGCAAAATTAGGATATTTTGTTTTTTCCCAACTGGCAATGGTAATATTAAACGGCATATAGGATTGCTTCTTTTTCTTTATCTTTGCGTGCTGCAACATCAAAAACACTGACATCACCTGCATGGATTTCTACAATATCATGAATAAGTGCTAACTTAATGATTTTTAATTCATCAATGCCCGAAAATTCTTTTTTAAGCTCATCCATGAGAATCATTGTGATCATGCTCGTCGACCATGAATGTTCGGCAGTACTTTCATTTCTCCCTGGGCTTGTTATTGTATTGCGAAAAACAAGCTTAAGTTTGCTTATTTCTAAAATAAGCTGATACATATTATGAATATTTAGTGACACTTATTTCTCACTTTTCAATTAGTATACAAACTGATCCAACAAGGATTTTTTTCTATTTTATCAAGGCAGAAACAACAGTCGCAATGCCAAAAGCACAACAACAATATTCAGCAATTTCTCCATCCACTCATCCCCTTTTTTAAGAGCATATTTTGCCCCAATAGAAGAGCCAATCAGTGTTCCAGCGACTAAAGATCCCCCAAACCACCAATTGATAATTCCACCAAAACCATAAACAACAAGAGATCCTACAGATATCACCAGTCCACTAATCTTTCGAGTCCCAACAGACTCACTAACTGTCTTATTAAATATCAATATATAGGCATATGTAGCTAATTTCGCCTGCCCCCCAAAAAAACCTCCAACCATTCCAATCACAATAAAAAAAATATATCCAAAAAGCGCGCGAAGTTTCGATATTGATTCGTGGTTGGGTTTTGGCTTCTTAATAAGCGACAGAATCACCATCAGCAATGTAAGAGCCCCAATAACTTTGTGTAATGCTTGGGTGTTCATTTTCAGCAATATAGAAGCCCCTCCAATTGCTCCGATGAGCCCGAATATTGCAGCAGGAGTAGCAAGTTTATAATCAATCTTCCGTTGCCGGTGGAATTCTCTAACCCCCGCTATCATCGTACCAACAGACGCCACGCGTGCTGAGGCAATAGCGGATTGTGGACTTATCCCTAGCCATATCATGATTGGAACGGTTAAAAATGCGCTACCTCCAGTATTAGTCCCAATAAATCCAGTAAATAACCCGATAGCAAACAAAAATATTGTAATAGCCCACTCTGAATACAATTTAACCTCCAGATGCATACAGTGAAATTTTATCGCTCATCACAGCAAATTAGAACTACGCCCAAGCAAATGAGGTTCAATCCAATGGTAGCAATCCTCATTCCTTGATGATGCAGCAACATGTAATTTCGATGTATGGGTAAAGCTATTTTTTCCAACTACTGGACGCCATGCATCGGGCCATACATTTGTAATTTCAGAAACAGCACCACTCAGCTCCATTAAGCATCCCGCTCGAAATTTCTCTTCAACCCCCAAAAACACAAGATTAGCAATTAGAGTGCATGTATCCGTTATCCCAGAGCGCTCACCAATCCCATTTACTGAACATGACACATGTGTAACTCCTGCAGCAATAGCAGCCAGTGCATTCGCTAGCGCAAGACCACGATCATCATGGAAGTGAACTTCCAATTTTGCTTCAGGAAAGCACTGCAGTAACAAGCTAACGATTTCATTTACACTTTTAGGATCATTTGCTCCAACGGAATCTGCAAAACAGATTCTATCTGCTCCACTTTTCATTGCAACTGAGTATGCTTTTAGCAAATCCTCTTTTGAGGTCCTACTAGCGTCTTCAACTGTATAACGAACAGCGAGGCCATTTTTTTTTGCATACCGTATTGCTTCTGCAATAATTCGAAAAATTTGATCTTGACTTCTTTGGAGTCTATATTTTTGCGAATACTCATTAACGCCTGCAAATATGCCAACCCACGAAGCACCTGCCCGAGCGACAGCATCAATATCTTCATAACGAGCCCGTGCATGCGATAAAATGTTTGCAGCTGGTAACACTTGACATACAGCTGCAACACGATTGAATTCTTTCTCTGAGGCATATGGATGTCCTATTTCTATATAATCCACCCCTATCGCAGATAATCTCATGGCGATCTTCACCGACTCGTCAACATCAAAATTAACCCCTGGGACTTGGTTGCCTTCACGAAGAGTGCAATCAACCAGTGAAACAGAATTAATATTCATATCACCCTCATACCTTTGTCAAAAAAGCATGGTCGCTGGAATATTCTTTTATTTTATTCTCATTAACGACTATGCCAAGCCCTGGACGATCAATGCTTAGAGAAACAGTACCTTCATGAAAGGTGTAACAAGTTTCATCAACAATATCATCTACAAACCTTTCTTGTGGACATCCATACCCCGCAGTCATTAAATCAGAAATTCCAGCTGCAAAGTGATGCAATGCAGCTGTTCCGATTCCAAATGGATGCATACTACCAGTACTGATCTTCAGGCCAAAGCATTCAGCAGTAACCTGAAGCTTGCGAGACGCCAGTAGTCCACCAGATTTAAAAGGCTTTAAACAGATAGTATCAGCTGCATTCAGATTAATAACATCTCTCAAATCTCTCGCAGTAAATACACTCTCATCTGCAATAATTGAAACAGAAACCCTTGATCTCACCTCACTTAGAGCACGGATATCATTACCAGGTGTAGGTTGCTCAACCGCAAAAATATTATGCTCCTCCAATTTCTTTATTAACGTAACAGCGGTCAATGCATTGTAAGCGCCGTTAGGATCCAACTCCAACTCGAATGCATCACCCAAATGCTTTCGCACTTCACAGAATGAGGCGTAATCATGATCGATATCACCACCACCCTTGAGTGTAAGCCTTTTATACCCTTCATCTCTCAGTTCTAGTGCGCGAATTGCAACATCCTTGGGGGACGCCAAAGGTAAACTTCGACTGACGTCATATTGCGATCGATAAATACCACCAAGCAAATTCGAAACAGACGTATTTAGGAGTTTCCCTTGCAAATCAAGCAACGCATGATCTACAGCACATTTCGCAAAATAATGACCACAAATGATACGCTCAAGGTCAGCCATGACAATCTCGGGTTGTAGAGGAGATCGTCCCATGAGTGATGGACAGAGATAATGTTTAAGCACGCAAAAAATTGTCTCTGGAGTATCCCCCTGAGAGGGATAGCGACGCGAAATAATACCTGTTTCCCCCCAACCGATCGTGCCATCATCTAACTCAAGACGCAGCACAATATGCCGACCTTTAGGTGTGATATTTGTCGAAGTTTTATATGGTTGCTTGTAAGGAATCTCAACCAGGAAAATATCCGACTTAATAATTTTTCTCATTTAATTTCCCTCAAAATAGCTTGTTTATATTAACTACGTTTATGTGCCTGCCAAAATCTACATGAAATACTGACTACGTATTCTTTATAAAAAAATCACAATCCTATTCAATAATTGCAGTATCTTCTCACCTCAACAAGCATAATATTTAAAATAAAATTTTGTTATTTTTTCATATAATAATCATTGCTTAAGTATTTGACTTGACGCACGTCTTTTAATTAATCTCTCAGACAAATTTACAACTAAATTGCTTGTAGTATTTTCGAATAAAAATGGCAAAAACCCATGTAAAATCAATATCATTCCTGCAAACCAAAGCTCGATACCGTGTTTAATTGAAAACCATAAGTGATTCAAATAAGTTTCGTTAACAGCCCTTGTATGTTTAGTAAATATATTTAGCATAAACTTTTACCTCAAAACATTTCAAACTTAAAAGCAAACGAAAGTCTCATGAGCATCTTATAGTCCCTTATCGATACAAACCATTCTGATCAGCTATGTGAACAGGCCTACATTCGATTCATCAACTTTAAAAGACTATCTCTGACACAGGGTGATAACGTCGCTCAATAAGTTAAAAATATTAATTTTGAAAGCGTTATCTTCAATTTCCTGTTCAAGCATAAGCTTGCTAAGTTCTAAAACAATCAAACATAATGGAAGGAGAATACAGCAGTTTTATGAGGGAGCAGTCGCCAGGCATGAAATCCTAGCAGGCGTGCTGCTCGAATAGCAAGGCTGATCACCCCATCGGGTTCCAGCAATATGTCCAAAGCAGCGGAAGTATTTTCTCATGTTTTTTTAATCGCGTCAAACATTCTTTAAAAGATTAAATTGCAACAAAACAAAAACATAAACTAGTCACTTAGTTTGACATCTATCTCTTAGGTTCAGATCAAGAAACTTTCTCGAAAACATACTCCACCCACCCTGGATCACTAATATTTTCGATATTATAATCAATCACTTTATCTACCAACCTAAGATTAGTGTTTTCCAAAAAGCCAATCACATCTGAGTCATCTTTATAAATCTTAACAGGATACTCATGCTTATATTGCTCGCCACTATTCAAATTAATATAGTTATCAATCCAAATAGCTTGATTACTAGATATTTCCGAAAAATCGAAATCAGAAATATACTTTATATCATCATCGCCTAGTTTAAAAACACACCCTTGAGACTGTCTCCAATACTCGTGATTATAATAACTAAAAGAAGCTCTCCCATATGGAATAAGCCAATCAGAAATCAGGTTAAAAAATCTTCTTACGCTCTCTTCATCAGTCAAAAGGCAAAACGAATTGTATGCACCAATAATTCTCTCGTACAGTGTATTAGGCCTAAAATCAAGCACGTCTAACGTATGAATTTTCTCACTAGGCAAAATAATACAGTTAGAAAATCTTTCTTCCAACTCAACACATTCAATATCAACACCCAGTTCATACAAATAATTAGCCACCCTCCCATACCCAGCAAACAATTCAAGCGTGACTTTCCCTTGGCAAAAATTAGCATAATAACTCAAATCCTCAACAAATAACTCACTATGCGCCTTATATAATTTCCACGAATTACTATATAAATATTTTTTCATTTTATTACCAGAATTAAATTAATTAAAGTCAATAGGAATGTATTGTAAAAAATTTTTTGGAATAAGTTTAATACCAATGTTTAAGCAGGCCAACTGAAAGTCAGTATTGTTATAAAAATCAACAAGCAAAACAGACTTCTCTATAAACCCAATATTCTTAATAGCCAACAAACCAGAAGCCCCCTCTAAATTAAAATCATAATAAAAAAACAAAATAGCATTACTCAAATCAACTCTCCTTGAAGATTCGACAACCTCATCTTTTGAATTAAAAAATAAAACATCAATAATATTATTTTCAATCAAATCGGAAAATCTTTCTTTCCACTCAACCTGGGAGACAACATCAATACCAATAACACAAATTTTCATTCCACTTCTTATGTTAATTTTCTCATTAAACCATATTGGTATTTTAGCAGAGACAGGCAAACTTACTGATACTGTTGTTCCAATATTTTCCTTTGATTTTATTTCAAGTTTTCCATGCCACCTCTCAATTAACTTAATTGCGTGCGATAATCCCAATCCATATCCACCTTTTTTCCCATAACTACATCCTTCAGCAAGGATTTTTGGAAGCAAATCATTAGGGATACCGCAACCATCATCAACAATCTCAATAGAGAGAAGATCATTTTTTCTGTTTAAAGAAATATTAACATTACCCACCTCCCCAATTGCCTCAACTGAATTATTAACAAGATTCGATAATACCCTTTTAAAATCCGAAGAATTAACGGCGGAGAATACTGGAAAAGATTCTTCAGAAATCTTTAGTGTTAAATTAACTTTTCTATCAAGATATTGCACACGCTTTTCTGTTATAATATCTTGCAGCAGCCCCGGCACATATTCATTAAGTATTTCATCTGCTGTAGACAATGAGGGGCACCGATATTTTTCAAGAAATTCATTGGCAATATTTGATATTCTTTGCGACGCCTGCCTTATCACAAGAAAATCATTACTTGCATTATCCGAGAAATTACTTATTATCATATCAATGACCATAAGCGGAGATCGAATATCATGCGCAAGATGCGCTGCAATCTCGGCCAGTTTTATCGAGTGCGCATCTGCTTGAATTTTACTCAATTTTAATTTCCAACCATTAATGCCGTCTATTAAACAGTTGATTTCTTCTATTTGTTCGACATAATCAACTGTCAACTGAGATCTTAAACATGCAGCCAAAGTTTTGATAGGACCTGATATATATTTATCAATTAAAATACTGATCTTCAACCAACTCCACAAGAAAAAGAATAACAGCATCATAGTCATTAAATAAAAATAAATATAAAAAAAATAATCCTTATTATTTGCTATTTTTAAATTAAAATATAAGGGTGAATATGAAGTGACAGAGAATTGACCAATGCGGCCGTTATTAATAAAGTTGATCGGCCTACAATCAGCGCATGGCTTCATTTCCTTATTCAATAATAACAAATCCTGAAATAATCGCTTTCTATCAAGGAATAGAATCCAAGAATAATCGCACTCCCCCATGCTTGGTTCAAGCATTTGATTAATATAACACAAGCTCAATTTGATTGACGCATCAGACTTAGTACCGTAAGAAAAAATAACTTGACTATCTGACTTTTCAATAATCATTCCAACAATACTATTAGATCTCAATAGTGATAGCTGGGAGAGAAACTGTACATACATGTTACTTCTTGTCTCAACACCAGAGCGCAAATAATCCTGAAAAATATTTGAGCCAGCAATAATACTTAAACTTTCAGCCAAATTAGATCTGTATACTTTAATTACATGCATTATTTCTTGCTGATCAAAAAAAGATTGCCTCTTGACAAACTGAATGTGAACAATAAATAATCCCATGTATACGAAAAATGAGACACTTAAAAACAAGATCACCGTTGTTTTGTGTAGCTTGCTTCTTAAATCTTTGATACTTTTTATCTTCATTTTTGCTCAATACCATTATTGAGAAGATGGTTGTTAAGCGATATTTTAATTAGTTGCCAATTTTTATTTACCTGATTGAAGTCATTTTTATTTAGATAATCAAGCCAACCGAGACTGCGTAACAATCTTATATACGTTTTATATATAGACTGAAATAAATTATCCCTTGCAGGAATGACGTCATTATAAGGAGAAAAATAATATGTCCTATCTTGCAAATCTATAGAATATTCTTTACTTGTAATAAATCGAGAAACACAAACAGCAGACTCCGTATTAGATGTCCTGGCAAGCAAATCAGCGGATATGTAAGACAACCCAGGATGTATAAAAAATCTATATTTTCCTTTTGATTTTTTAAGAATTTCTATTGAATCCCCAGACCAATTAAACGAAAATGCAAATTTTTTACTATCATAAACCTGAATATTATTATTCGCTATATACACATTTGATTTAGAAATTAATTTTTTAAAATTATCAAAATTAAATTCATCAATATCATATCCTTTTAAATTCGAACCCAAGGTCGATTCAACCAATTTAAATGGTTCCAAGGAGTCATCCATAATGACAACATCATTTTGACCTGCTTTCTTAAAGATATCCTGTATAGAGTCTTTCTCACTTATATTAATAACAGCAGGATTCCAAACAAATCCCGTGAGTGATTGAAGAAAATAAACTACATTATGAGGGTATTTTTTCCTATAGTAATGCTTCCTAACAATAGGATTGTACGAGAGAGAATTCATCCATAATTTATCTGAATCAAATTTTGGAATTTTATCCTTAATTATATTATAGATAGTATCAGAAAAAATAATAATATCATAGCTATCCTTTTGCGACTGCCATCTCCTTAAAAATTCATCATTAGAATAATACTCATCAAACGAAATCTTCGCATGACACGCTTTTTCTGCCGATTGAATCATATCGGGATAGTCTAGATACCCCCACCAGGTGAGAATATTCACAGTGGGTTCTGGGCTATCTGCAAAAGCAATCAGCGGTATAATCATTAGCAAAAAGCAGATTATTCTCTTGAGCATCTCCCTTACTCCTCAACCACTACCCAATACGCTTTTTTGCCTTCCTGCAAAGGCAAGGGTTCAGCAGAATAAAAATGAGATTCCCATTCACTGGTGTGAAACTCCCACGGCTCTTTGTTAAGACCAAAAAAAGGAATTTTCTTGCCACTGGCTACTTCTTTAAATAAAGTTTTTAATTCAGGCTCAGATTCGTCATACTCATCTAAAAATTGCTGCTGTTCCATTTCCGTCATCGTAATGAAATAGCGGGTTTTACCAGCAGCATCTTTTGTTAGAAAACTTGCTTGTCTTTTGATGAAAAAATACTCAACAATTTTATTATCTCGACACCATTGGTTAAAGAAATTAGCAAAATGAGGATTGCTCAGCAATGTCGTCCCCCCTGTTTCCAAATGATGTACAAGCGTATCTGTTTTCTCTTGAAAATAAGCATCAACCAGCTGATCAATACATCTTGTTAGGTCTTCTGAACCATCATGACGTTTTTTGATAAATTGATGAATGAGCTTAGCATTAAAGGCTTCTACTGCGTTCTCTGGCGTTGCCGCCCCCGTCAGCAATATTTTTTTCACAGGAAGTGATGCTAGTGCTTTAAATAACTCAGCTCCATTCATGTGCGGCATATGATAATCCGAAACTACCAATGCAATATCATGTTCCTTTTCTGGATAATGAATTAAATCTGTAATCGCATTGAGATCGACTTCAATCGGATAATGACCTTTAATATCAAATAAATCACTTTCAGTGAATGTTTTTGTCAATGCAATCTCTGCAAGCGGCGAACGATAAGTTGATAAAAAGGCTAAAGCATCTGCTGATTTTTGAAAAGTTAGGCAATGAAATTTATTTTTGAAGCCAATACGAATAGCATTAAGAAAAATCTCATCATCATCAACCCAGCAGATCGTAGGCTTAAAGCGAAATAGTGGCAACATAGTCTATACTCCTATAATTCCATCTTACACTGCACAATAACACCTAACACCTTAATATCAGGCGTTAAAATGGTGAGCATCAGGTCTTTAACCAGTGGTTTTAAATAAATATGATCGATTTCTTCAATATATTTGCGAATGAATGTCGTTGTTTGATCGCAACCGCTCTTCGTAACCAATACATAATCACCTGTTTTAGGCTGTCTTGCTGGCTCAACAATAATACAAGCACCCATGGGGAATAATATTAAATCAGGCTCTTCTATGAACATAGCAAATGCATGCGCACTAACCTGCTTCTCGGTCAAAATATATTGCCCATTAGAAGCACGAAGTGGCACCTCAACCACTCGCACTTGTGATTGCGTCTGAAATAACGGTATTTCTCCCAGCAATTCACTCACACTCACTGCAAAATGCTGCGCGAGTGGGATTAATGTACTAATTGTAGGATTAGGTTGTGCATTATTGCGGATACGTTTGATCGTACCAGAAGGCACACCCGTTCGCCTTGCTAACTCGTTAGCACTGGTCTTGGTTTTTGTTATCAGTAAATTGAGATTATCACTTAAACTTCTCAACATGACCTCACTCCTAATAATTGGTTAAGAAAAGCCATCTTTCCACTTCCTCATTTCTCTAAACACCGCCACGTCATCACGCAAAATTTGATCGCTGTGATCTTCCACTGTTTTAATAATATTTTCTTCCTTACATCTCAAAAAAGGGTTTGTTGTTTTTTCTAATGAAATAGTAAATGGAATAGAGGGCTTGTTTCGAGATAACAAGGATTTCGTTTCCAAAATGCGATTTCTTATAGCCTGATTATCCGGATCAAGATGATGAGCAAATTTTAAATTTGACAAGGTATACTCGTGCGCACAATAAACCAATGTATCTGGTGGTAACGAGGATAACTTAGTCAAAGAATGATACATTTGCTCAAACGTACCCTCAAAAACACGTCCGCAACCAGCACCAAACAAGGTATCTCCACAAAAAAGAACACCCGGCATATAGTAACAAACATGACCAAGCGTATGACCAGGCACCGCTATTACCTGAAAGCTCATTGACCAACCATCAATCTCAACCCTATCGCCTTCTTCAACAAAAGCATTAACAGATGGCATGTTTTCTATTTTTTTTCCATAAACAGGGATGTTTGGGTAATGATGTAACAAAAAATCAACACCACCAGTATGGTCTTGATGCTTGTGCGTTATCAGTATCGTCACTAAATTTAAATGATGATCACGAAGAAAATGCCATGTAGCTAGACCATCACCAGGATCAATAACAATTGCCTGGTTTAAAGCGCGGCATATTCCTACCCAAATGTAATTATCTTTAAAGGCAGGAATAGGTATGACTTCAAACATCCCAATGCTCCTTACTTCACCCCGTTACAAATTCTGACGGGGATTATAATAGCTCACATCAAGATAGTAAATGGTCTAAATAGAAAAAAATGGTTGACATTAAGAATTATATGGACTATATAGTTTCTTGATGGCTCATATATGAGCCAGTTATTCCCCTCCGGAAATAAAAGGATCTTCTATGTCAGCCGTCGAGCCGCTCTTTCGCTTACTGGGCATGAATGTCTCTCATTTAAACAAGGAAGAATCAAACTTATTGGAAGCAGAGCTGTTCGCGCGAATCTGTGAGCATTTTATCGAAATTCAACGAAACAAATATAAGTCTTATTTTCAACTCATCCATTTGAATAAAGAAAAGGAACAAGACATGTTAAACAGCCTTTTTATACGCGCAATCATCGATGATTTATTGGCGGAAGAAACATATACATTGCAAGGTATCGCAACTTATACGGATACTGCTTATGATACAGTCGAAGAAATTTACCAAGGTCGTATCGCAAACCCATCGATCTTATTTTTCTGGCGACTGATTGAGTTACATCGTTATGTTTGTCGGCAAGTCTATAGTGATGTGTTACAAAAGATACTCGCTATTAAAGGCGCTGTATGACATGCGTTGGTATTGTGCCATTTCCTGTATCAATCGATACAGACGAAATGACACAATACGACAACTACTCCCAACTCAGCGCACCACCCGTTTGGTATTCAATGACACGTGTTTCGAAGAAATTCTTTTCTTTCTTCAAATCCATAATTTCACTCATCCACGGGAATGGATTGACTGCACCTGGATATTGTTGTGCCAAACCAATTTGCGCACAGCGACGATTGGCAATAAATTGCAAGTATTCTTTAAACATCTCGGCATTTAATCCCAAAATGCCGCGTGGCATGGTATCAATCGCATACGTGTATTCTAAATCCACCCCTTCATGAATCATGCTGATGATTTCTTGTTTAAAATCTTCTGTCCACAAATGTGGATTTTCAATTTTAATTTGATTGATCACATCAATGCCAAAATTAAGATGCATGGATTCATCACGCAAAATATATTGAAATTGTTCAGCAGTTCCCGTCATTTTATTGCGTCTACCCATCGACAAAACTTGGGTAAAGCCGACATAAAAGAAAATGCCTTCGAAAATCACATAAAACGCAATTAAATCACGCAATAAACGCCTATCCGTTTCAGGTGTTCCAGTGTGGAAAGTAGGATCACCCAAACTTTGTGTAAATTTGAGCGACCACGCCGCTTTACGCGCGACGGCTGGCACTTCGCGGTACATGTTAAATACTTCCGCTTCATCCATCGCTAAACTTTCAATCACATATTGATAAGCATGCGTGTGCAGCGCTTCTTCGAAAGCTTGGCGTAATAAATATTGTCGACATTCAGGATTGGTAATCAAGCGATAAACGGCAAGCACTAAATTATTCGCAACCAACGAATCTGCTGTTGAAAAAAAGCCGAGATTGCGCTTGATAATCAAGCGTTCATCTTCAGTTAAGCCTTGCGGATCTTTCCACAACGCTACATCTGCTGCCATATTGATTTCATTTGGCATCCAGTGATTCGCGCATGCATCTAAATATTTTTGCCATGCCCACTGATATTTAAATGGCACGAGCTGATTTAAATCCGCACGGCAGTTAATGATTTTTTTATCATCTACCTGAATACGGGCAGCACCCATTTCAAGCGATTCTAAACCCGTCACCCCACCAATTTGTTCTATTGTGATATCCATTGTGATTCTCCAAAATTAAATAGTATTACTGACATGCTTCACAGCCAGGATCCGTAATCAAACACGCTTTAGGTGCAACAGGTTCTGCAGACACGGCATTTAATGCACGGTCATCCACAGTTGCTTTTTCTGCATTAGTCGCGCCCATACTGCGTAAATAATAGGTGGTTTTGAGTCCTGCTATCCAAGCTTCTCGATACAATTGATCAAGCTTTTTACCTGATGGTTGTGCCATGTATAAGTTCAGTGATTGCGCTTGATCAATCCACTTTTGTCGACGCGCACCAGCTTGCACCAGCCATGTGGGCTCAACTTCAAACGCCGTTGCATATATTTTTTTAATTGCATCTGGAATACGACTAATTTTAGCCACACTACCATTGTAATATTTCAAGTCATTTACCATCACTTCATCCCACAAGCCAGCTGCTTTTAAATCAGCTACTAAATAAGGATTAATCACGGTAAATTCACCCGATAAATTCGACTTCACAAATAAATTTTGATAAGTCGGCTCAATCGATTGTGACACGCCACAAATATTTGAAATCGTCGCTGTCGGCGCAATAGCCAAGACATTCGAATTACGCATGCCATTTTGCTTCACTTGTTGACGCAAAGCATCCCAGTTTAATGTTGATGATTTGTCTAACGTTAAATAATGAGCTGGTCTATTTTTTTCTAATAAAGTTAATGAATCAATCGGCAAAATCCCTTGACTCCACAGCGACCCTTCATAGGACGAATAGGTACCACGTTCTTTTGCTAATTCACTTGAGGCCTCAATTGCATAATAGCTAATTAACTCCATTGAACGATCGGCAAATTGCACAGCCTCCTCTGAAGCATAAGGAATACGCTGCATATAAAGCGCATCTTGAAAGCCCATTATTCCCATGCCAACTGGACGATGTTTGAGATTGGAATTACGCGCTTGTGGCACCGAGTAATAATTAATATCGATCACGTTATCAAGCATTCGCATCGCGGTATGAATCGTGCGTTGCAATTTTTGTTGATCTAGGCCATGCGGCGTCATGTGTGCGACTAAATTAATACTACCTAAATTACAGACGGCAATTTCATCAGGTGAGGTATTAAGCGTAATTTCCGTACATAAATTCGAACTATGTACCACCCCCACATGCTGTTGCGGCGAACGTAAATTGCACACGTCTTTAAACGTCATCCATGGATGGCCGGTTTCAAATAACATGGTAAGCATTTTGCGCCACAAACTGACCGCTGGTATTTTCTTGGTATTTTTAATTTCACCTTTAGCGGCCTTTTCTTCATATTGCGCATACGCTTTTGCAAACGCTGCACCATAGGCATCATGCAAGTCAGGCACTTCATCTGGTGAAAATAACGTCCAATCTTTATTTTCAATCACCCGTTGCATAAATAAATCCGGAATCCAATTCGCCGTATTCATATCATGCGTACGACGTCGTTCATCACCCGTGTTTTTACGCAATTCCAAAAATTCTTCAATATCTTTGTGCCAGGTTTCAAGATAAGCACAGACAGCGCCTTTACGCTTGCCACCATTATGCGCAAGCCCAGCGGTTGTCATATAAGATTCATCGCCCTCAACTTTAAGGTCACATACAAAAGGTACAGGTGTCATTTCATCCACAGATTTCACACGTGTGAAAACATGTTTGCCATACGTCAGCCAATTGTGTTTAGTTACAGCACTACAATGCATGCGAGAAGCAAGTGCGGGAACGGCGGGAATACGAACATCATAATTAATACCGTCATGGTTAAATGTAATCATTGACCCATCTGCGCGCGTACCTGTGTGATGATAATGTCGTTTGCGTTTATTACCCGCTGTTGGAATACCTAAACGCAAACATTGATAACGTAAACCTTCAATTAATGCTCGCGATGTATTGCAGAATGTGATTTCTTTATTACGTGATACATTGCCATCCGTTTCTAACAAACCCTGAATCATCGACAATGTTTGCTCATGTGGCAAATGTGCTAGACGTGCAGCAATATGTTTGTTGTGATTTGCATCGTAAATATCGTCATAACTAAATGGCAATGTTGACGCGCCACTGCTAACAAAACGCCCTGTTGTCCCTTCGCGAGCCACGCCACGTCCGGCAGCCCAATGTATTTGCGTGTAATGCTCACTCTGGCGTGCTGTTTCCCAATAATGAATACCTCGTGTAGTTAAGTACTCGCGTACAAAAGCGAGATGCGTATCTACTGAGGGATTACCAGAGATACCCCACTCCATCCCATCTTTAGAGAGATGGCCATCACCCAACAAAAGCCCATACAAATAAGCATCTTCTTCTGTGAAACCTGGAACCGGCACGATTTCTTCTGGCATGGTTTGTGCAACATAATCACCAGGCTGCAACTCGCCAGCATCAATCCATTCGCCTTTTAATTTACCTGTTTGCAATTGTTTCATCGTGCGCTCAATAGATTGCTCCATTGGCACGCCACGAATTGCATAAAAAGGATGACCTGCTGTGACATGAATAGGATCGATCGCATGCTTTAATTTCAGTGAAACCATCGGATCTGTTTGATTGTAAGTGTAGGTATCAAGCACTGCGCGATAAGTCCCACTCGCACCCAACACCAAATCACCACAAACCACATCCATAATCGGCTTGATACCCTTCGCCGTATAGAGCAGTGTATCTGGCGCAAAACACTGGTTCACCGCAACCGCCGTTGCATTTGCGACATTCATGAACGGCACCACCCCCTGCGATTTGCCATTCGTCCCCTTGATGCGCGCACCCATTCCACGCACAGGTGTCCAGTCGTTGCCCAAACCGCCTGCGAACTTCGAGAGCAAGGCATTGTCTTTCAGTGCACCGTAAATGTCATTCAAATCATCACTAATGGTTGTGAGATAGCAACTCGACAATTGCGGGCGCAAAGTGCCAGCATTGAAAAGGGTTGGCGTTGAGCTCATGAAATCAAACGAAGACAGTAGGTTATAAAACTCAATCGCACGTGCTGCTTTATCCGTATCTATTTCTTCCATCGCAAGCCCCATCGCAACACGCATAAAAAACGCTTGCGGCAGCTCAAATCGCGTGCCTTCCCAATGTAAGAAATAGCGATCAAATAAGGTTTGTAAGCCGAGATAGGTGAACTGTGCATCGCGTTCTGGTTTGATCGCAGCAACCATCAGGGGAATATCGAAATTTTTCAGGCGTGGATCAAGCAACTCGTGCTTTATACCTGCATCAAGATAGGCCATAAAATAATTCAGATAGGGGTTCGCAGGCCTATTTTCCATAGGCAGCCCTAAAAATGCATAAGCTTCTTCTTGCAGGCTATGCTGCAATAAGCGCGCCGACACGTAGGAGTAGTTAGGTTCTTTTTCGATCAAGGTGCGCGCAGACATGACGAGCGCTTTTTGCACTTCCCCTTGTGGCACTTTGTCAAATAAATTGCGCTTCACATCATCCAAAATAAACTGTGACGATACGTTGTCAAGCTTCACACAAGCTAAATCCAACTGCTGGCGAAGCTGCTCAAAATCCAGTGGCAGGACTTTGCCATTAGGCAGCGTCATATGTAGCAGCCGCTCTGCCGGCTTGCTCGCGGCCTGCACCTTTTCGCGCGCGCGGCGGCGCTCTTCACGATACAACACATATGCCTTAGCGACCTTGTATTCCGCCTCACGCATCAGCTCAAGCTCAACCTGATCCTGAATTTCTTCGATGTGAATGACAGGATTGGTATGCATATGGCGCAGGAATCGGTCCGCAATCTTTTGCGTGAGCAGCGACACCTGCTCGTGAATACGACTTGAGGACGATGCGCCCTCACCTTCGACCGCCAAGAAAGCTTTGGTCATCGCAAGTTCAATTTTATTAGCATCAAATGGGGTGACCGCACCATTTCGGCGGATCACATTGATCGCGCCGGGGGTGGTCACGGTCGCGCTTAATTCGGTTTCCATTGTCTTTTCTCCAGGATATCAGTTCAATAACGATCGGCGTTGAGCGAACAGCATTGGGGTGCGATGACGCGAGGACCACAATATGTAGTGTTTGCCTACTGCAAGATAACAAGATACGGGATTTTGGGTGGAAGTGCAAGAGGGGGGCGAGCGCAATACTGACGTTAATAAAAAAACTGCTTTTTAGCAACTTGCCAAGTGGTAACTTACCAAATGGTAAGTTACCACGCTGACAAATACTGGATCAAAGCCCCATTGTGGGCCGGGAAACTTGGGGACGACCAAGATTTTCTTCAGCAATCGCTTCAGCTTCTTCTTGTGTACGAAAATTAGTTGTGCGTGCATGCGCAACAATTTGCTTCTGCACTTCTGGCGATACCGCTTGAAAGAACCTATTTTCTCTAGCAACTTGAGCAATGAGATAAGCATTGCGTCTAATTTCTGCATCCTCCACCGCCAATTTATGGTTTAAAAACGCTTTCGCCTCTTCATCCACAGGTTTAATACCAGGATTTTCTGGAAACGATAAAGCTTTTTCAATAAAAAAGACATAATCCTTCTCTGAAAACAGAAATACCTTCAAACTTGCATCCCAGCTTGCAGTTATCTTACTCGCGATCGTTACCATCCAGAAAGAAGCAGCGACAGAACCCTTATTTGCATGGTCTCTCAATAAATTAGAAAAACTGTTATGAAAATTCTTTTGTTTTTTTATAGATTGATTGTAGACATATTCATGATTCTCCTGCGCGTCAGGGTCCTCATAAGATAGCTCCGCCCAATCATCACCATCAAAATATCTAACTGGTATAGATTTTACAACTTCATAGTATACTACAGAAATGATAGTAAATTTTTCAATCTCACTCAACGATAAATCCAATAATTTATTTAACTTGTCCTCATAATTCTCTTCAGAGATTTTCGGATCTGATATTTCATGTTGAATGACTTCATAACGCCTCCTGCAGACATATAAATCATAACTCAATTTAATTGATTGTTTTTCTAAATTACAACTATTTAAAAAAGGTAATATTTTATCAAGCAAAACGTTCAACATTTCCGCTAATGGTAAATCTAATCCATTTATTTGTTTAACATGATCGAACAAAGCATAAAATTTATCTAGCAACTCACGCATTGCTGGCAAAGGAACTTCGAAAACATTATCACTATAAATCCGATCCAGAAATGCAATGATCCTATATGCCTCAAGAAAGGAAGATTTTTTTTCTTCCGACAATTGATGGTGAGCAGTCAACTCCACACTATCCAAAATAGCAAAACCCTCTAAACCAAAAGCAACCTGGCTTAAAAGCTGGTTTATATCTTCAGGTGGTATTTGTAATTTCTCGAAATTATCCGCTGTTATTCCCATCGTATTTCCTATAGCAAATATATATTCTCCCAAATATTCCTTTAAGTGGTCCAAAACAACATACAAACGAGTCTCCAGGTCAGGATACAGATTAGTTAATGCTACTTCTAAATCAGCTGCTAGATTTTTCCCCATTTCTGTTTGAACATCACGATCATTGACACGTGGACTACTCATCGACTAAACCCCTCGTTGCTATTGGCTTGTTGACCCAACATCATACAGGCCAAACCTTAAAAAAAGTTTAAGATCGTATATAATATCCAAAATCTTATCGTTACCGAGAGCAACAAATAAGCCCTATGGAATCACTACCACGACCCAACAGCAGCAAGATCACCTACGCCATCATCATCTTCATCGCAGTGTTGGCAGCACTCTTTTACCTACTCTCAAGCATCCTAACGCCATTCATCGCCGGCGCCCTGCTCGCCTACCTCTTTGATCCACTGGTCAATCGCCTGGTGCGCTGGCATTTGTCACGTCTGGTTGCAGTGATTGTGGTGTTTTTGCTGATCCTTGGCATCATTGCTATTCTGTTTCTGGTCTTTATCCCCTTAATTCAAGCACAAATTAGCTCGCTGATTGCAACCCTGCCTGCACAGTTTGCACGTTTACAGCAAACCGTTTGGCCGTGGGTGATGGCGCATTTTGGGGTGCAGACTAATTTCATGGACACGCTGAAACAAATCGTGCTCGAGAATCTCTCTAAAATGGGCAACATTTCAACCTGGACGTTGCAAACACTGCTAGCCTCGAGCCGACATATTTTTGAAATCGCTATCGACTTGATTCTGGTTCCCGTCGTGACGTTTTACTTACTGCGCGATTGGAATGGGGTGATCAGCAAAATTCATGACTTACTGCCGCGGCGTATTGAGCCAACCGTCATCATGCTAACCCAAAACTGCGACACCGTGCTCAGTGCCTTTTTTCGCGGACAGTTACTAGTGATGTTCGTGCTCGCTATTCTCTATAGCATCGCGCTATCAAGTATCGGCTTGCAAGCAGGTACCGTGATTGGCGTGATTGTCGGTATCGCAAGTATCGTGCCTTATTTGGGCTCGATTATGGGGCTCGTTATTGCGCTAACAGCCGCACTCATTCAGTTCGGCACGCTAGAACCTGTGCTGCTCGTGCTTGTCATTTTTGCCGTCGGCCATTTGCTTGAAAATTTATACCTTGCCCCCAAATTAATCGGTGACCGCGTCGGCTTGCATCCTGTTGTGGTCATTTTTTCAGTACTCGCCTTTGGCAAATTATTTGGCTTTTTTGGCGTACTACTCGCAATCCCCATTGCCTCTGTCATTATGGTGTTATTGCGCTATTTAAAAGCGTGCTATCATCGCAGCGATTATTATCAACCTTAGAGAGGTTTTCGTTATGTTTTCCGCCAACCAACAACTTGCGCGTGCGAATGCGAGTTTTATGAGTCGTGTGTATTTGTGGATGATGATTGGGCTCGCGCTTTCGGGCATAACAGCCTATACGCTTGCAAGCTCCCCCTCTGCTATGATGGCCTTGATGTCCCACCGATTTGGGGTGATGGGGATTATTGTGCTGCAGATTGGCGCGGTGCTCTGCCTCTCTGCATTTATTAATCGCATGAGTGCGATGCTAACGACTTCTGTTTACTTAGCTTACTCACTGTTATCAGGTATCACGCTCTCTTTAGTCTGCATTAGTTTTACTGGTGCAAGTGTCGCAGAAGCCTTCTTTATCACTGCTTTTGGTTTTGTCGGCTTAAGTGCCTTTGGCTTGATTACGAAACGTGATCTTGGCCCACTCGGGACTTTTTGTATGACAGGCTTATTTGGCTTAATTGGTTTTGTGCTCATCACGATGCTCTTTCCCTCCATCCGCACCACTGCCGTTAACATGACCATCAATACGCTAGGCTTACTCATTTTCGCAGGGCTCACCGCTTACGATACACAGAAGATTAAAAGCTTGAATATGAGCGGATTTGGTGGTGAAATTGCGCACAAAGCAGCCATCAGTGGCGCACTGATGCTGTATCTCGATTTTATTAATATTTTTCTGAATGTATTGAATTTATTAGGCAATAGGCGATAAGGGAAACAGATGCAAATTACCGAAGGGCCCATCGAAGGCCTCTTGATTATTCAACCGCGTATTTTTAACGACGATCGTGGTTATTTTTTCGAAATGAGCCAAGCCAAGCGTTATCAAGAAGCAGGATTGCCACCTTTTGTGCAAGATAATCTTTCCCATTCCACAGCAAACGTGCTGCGTGGGCTTCATTATCAGTTACCACCACATGCGCAAGGGAAGCTTGTGTCTGTGTTACAAGGGGAAGTATGGGATGTAGCTGTGGATATTCGCAAGTCCTCACCCACTTTTGGCCAATACTTCGGTCTCGTGCTGAGTGATACCAACCACACGCAATTTTATATTCCGCCTGGCTTTGCCCATGGGTTTTGTGTCTTGTCACCAACAGCATTATTTCACTATAAATGCACTGATTACTACGCGCCGCAAGCGGAACGTGGTGTCGCATGGAATGATCAACAGATTCAAGTGCCTTGGCCGGTGCAGACGCCAGTGCTTGCAAGCAAAGATGAAAAATACCCATCCTTAGCCGAGATCGCGCATGCTGAATTATTCGCCTAAAATTTTAGTGACGGGTGCTGCTGGCCAACTCGGCCAGACACTTGCTCAACATCAACCACCGTCTGCACAACTTCATGCTTGCACTCGCACTGAGTTAGACATTACCGATTTAAATCAAGTGAAAACAGTGCTAGCAAGTACTCAGCCCGATGTAGTCATCAATGCTGCGGCTTTCACAGCGGTAGATAAAGCAGAAAGTGAACAAGCAACTTGTCTTGCTATTAATGAAGTGGGGCCCCAAAATCTCGCCAAAATATGCGAAGCGATGCAAATTCCGCTGATTCATTTGTCAACAGATTATGTTTTTTCTGGTAAAAAAGCCTCGCCTTATTTGGAAACAGACGAGACAGATCCGATTAATTATTATGGCTTAAGTAAGCAATTAGGCGAAGAAGCAGTACGCAATCGCTGTGAGAAGCATCTGATCTTGCGCGTCAGCGGCTTATTTAGCCAATATGGCCAGAATTTTGTGAAAACCATGCTGCGCTTGCTTGCGGAAAAACCAGCATTGCGAGTAGTAGCTGATCAAACGCTCTGCCCTACCAGTACTCATGATATTGCAAAGACCTTATGGACACTTGCGACGCAAAAACTCACGCATTGGGGAACGTACCATTATGCTAGCCGCGAAGCAGTTTCTTGGTTCGGCTTCACGCAAGCGATTGCCGAGATCGCTGGCCGTAATACGCCCATCACGCCGATTACAACTGCTGAATACCCAACCCCTGCCAAACGCCCGGCCTATTCTGCTTTAAACTGTGACAAGATTCATCGGGATTATGGTGTGGAACAGCCGGATTGGCGGGCGGGGTTGCGGGTGGTTATTTAGTCTTTCTATAAACTTCACCATCATTTCGTTTACCAATTGCTTCTATATCCACAGTCGAGTCGTTAAAAGTGTAAATAATACGATATTCACCAATATCGGTTCGATATTTATTATGCAGTCCAGTCAGTTTAATACTGTCATGTGGACGAGGATTATGCCTCAACTCCCAGACCTTAGTTACTACCTGTTTATATTGCTTTGGTGGTAGTGTTTCGAGGAAATCATCCGCAGACTTAGCAGCATTAAGGAATCTATGCTTCACCATCAAGATCAAACCCCTCTTTCTTAGCACGTTCTCTCCATCTTCGCTCAGTTTCCTTAGGACCAAGGAACCCTTTTTTCCTAGCCGCTTCAGCTCGCATGCCCCAGTAGAGATCTTCAAGGGTTACTATACTTTCAAAAGCGTCATAAGGGACAAGCACAGCCGAAGGCTTGCCTGACTTTTCGACGATAATGGGTTCTTGATAAACTTTCTGCATATATTCACCGAAATGGTTTTTAAATTCTGTTGCACTTGCTCTCATCACACACCTCTGCGTCTAAAATGTCTATTTTGTTTATTTTAGCTAATTTAGGCAGAAATAGCAAGCGTTTAGTTATCAACAATTAAAAAGATTGGTTAGGCTATTCCTGGCACTATTACTGCTATTGTAATTATGCTGCTGAGTTATTTTTCTCCTATTGAAAAATTGACTAGTATTTACTTCATTAGAAGAAACTATTGGTTCTGGGGAAAGTGGCTGTGGACTTTGCTTAGGCTGTAAAACGAGCAGGTCATACTGAGTCCCTATAGAATCAATACGCTGATCCTTGCAACCAAAAGATACGTTCAACTCCACAGTAAGATAACATTTAGACTGTATATTCCAATAACTTAAGCGCGAAAAATACAAAGTTGAACCTTCCAGTTTATAGCCCACTATGACAGGAACGCGCCGTTTATCTTTAGATACCCCACCAACATCATTTGCAAGACAAGATATTTCATCTTCACTCATCCCACAATTACACTGAATGAGTAAATCTCTTGCCTCTTTTTCTATTGCGAAATATGAAGGTTCTTTGTTATTTATTGTGTTACTGCTAAATCGACGAGCCTGAATATCCTCTTTTATCTTCTTATCAGTTAACTTCTCATCTTTTTGTTTCTCGATCGTGATGATTAAAAAACCTTGATCTTTATTTCTCAGCACGATTACACGCCTCGCATTTTTTTTAGTTTTTTAATTATCAGCCTCTGCCACGTCAACAAGCTCTTAAATTTGGAGGAATTCTAGGCCAACCCAATCCATAATACAACCTCAATCATAAGTCAATTGATCAAGCGCTGTTACTTCGCCCTTAGGGGTGCTTTTCATCAGCTCGCTCAGCACATCGATCAGGCACAAGAGGCGCAAGGTGTTGGGTGTCATGTCATCAAACTGTACCTTCACCCCCAAGAGTGAGCCTTCCGCTTCTTCAAACGTCGCGCCAATGCCATAGCCCAAGCAGAGCGAGCTAAGCTGGTCCGCGCGGCGGGCGATGCCGGGCAAGAGGCCGGTTGGGGCGAAGACTTCGTCCAAGGTCAAGGGGCGGCCGTTTAAGCTGTAGTGCCCGCGCATTTCGCGCGCGACGCGTACCATCATTGCCGACATGTCAAGCGTTGCCATGAGTTAGATCCTCCAGCGGGGTTTTGCGATTTTATGGGGACCAGCAATGTATGCTCGCAACCATCGCATAAAAACAATTGGGGTGAAGCCAAAACGATCCAATAGCGCGAAAAAAATAGTCGCGAGTACAGCGAAAATAAACGTCCAGAGCCGAATGTGAAACAGGAACACGACCAACGGGAATGTTGCCCTGAAGTCAATGAACCATAATCTCACGTTACGGGCTGAATCACGCCAATGTGCCATGGGCTTGCTCCTCCATTAAAGTTACGCCGTTTTTTGCCATAATGCACCACGTCCACTGCCTTTTACTATTATCTCACCACTATCCCTCATTTTGCGTAATACTTGTCTAATCATTTCTCTGCTAGTACCTGGACAATCCGACTCAATCTCGTTCATGGCAAAAGGGGCGACTCTGCGCTGAATAGCCAATCGGATTAATTCTGTTTTTGAACCTCTGCTCGTTGTGATCACTCCAACACGTTCTTCAAATTCGCGATAAGCACGCAATAATGCACCCCAGAAATAATTCAACCAAGGATTAACGTCGTGTTTACCTGCATGCCAATGACGAGAACTCGCCTCAAGTGTTTCATAATAACTGACTTTACTGTCTTCAAAAATACGCTCAAGGCTAATGTATCGCCCTACTTGATAATCAACTTGATAAAGCAACATTAAGGTCAGCAACCGTGACATACGACCATTGCCATCAGAAAAAGGATGAATGCACACAAAGTCAAAGATAACCAAAGGAATGAGTATCAGTGCATCATGCCGGCCTTCTTTGAGCGCATCAGTATAATTCTCTGTTAACTGCGTCATGGCAGTGGGTGTCAAATAAGCTTTTGTTGGCGTAAAACGAATGCGCTTACTCCCATCTGGATGGTTTTCAATAATTTCATTATCAGTTAATTTCCATCGCCCACCTGGATTTGCTAAATAACGATACAACATGCCATGCAATTGCAAGATAACGTTGGCTGTAAATGGCATATCTCTGCCTGATTCATGAATCAGGTTCAATACATCCCGATAACCAGCAATTTCTTGTTCAGAACGACTGCGCGGATGTGTCTCTTTTAAAACCAATTCTTCGATTTTTTTATGAGGCAGCTCAATACCCTCAAGCCTATTCGATGATTCGCTCGATTCAATCTTGGCGACTAATTGCAAACTCTCAAGCACTTCTGGAGATTGCTTAAAAAAAAGCGCTTGTTTGCCGCGACATTCGCCTAGCGAGCGGAGCGTAGATAGTTGCTGAGCTGTAAAACTCAGCTTGTCTAAATAGTTTGCGTTTAACGAACTCATGGCATTGAAGGTCAATTTAAAAAGAAGTAGGTAATGATACCCTAGTTAATACCTCCTTTCCATCATTCAATACCTACTTCTTTTTATTATATTTAACAGCATATTAAAATGAAAGTAGGTATTGAAGGTCAATTACTACCTACTTCTTTTAAAGTAAGAGATGGCTTCTGCTTTAGTTTTCTGTCATCTCGTTATAAGATGTTTAAATTCATTTTTTTTGGCTAAGGAGCGTGTATGTTGCAAAAACTCGTGGGGCTTCTGTTTGTGAGCCTCCTGCTTGCCGCCTGCATGCCCCAACACCCTGATGCGCCTGTCGTGTCGAACAAGAGCCAAAATTCGCTCGCCGAAGCTTCTTATGCCGTCAGCCGCTCGATTGTCGATCTCGCAGAAACCGATGAAGCCGCGCATCCCGTGCCAGAGCTTGCGCCACCGCCCAACCCTGCTTCTTACGGCATGGGAGGACTAGGGTCGATCGATTGGTCCGGTCCTGTCGAGCCACTACTTCGGCAAATTGCATTTGCAACCGGCTATAGCGTACGTGTTTTGGGAACGCCACCTGCGATCCCCGTGATTGTGACGATTTATACTCAAAATGCAATGCTTGGCGATACGTTACGCGACATCGGTTATCAATGTGGCCGGCGTGCCGCTGTTGTGGTTTATCCTGCTGATCGAGTGATTGAGTTGCGTTATGCGAAGAATTAAGCCGCTTTTCATTGCTATTATCATCATGATGCTAAGCGCTTGTGCGACGCAGCAATCGACTCAGCTCAGTCAAGTGGATACCACTAACTTAAACCAGCTCGAAAATGTTCATGTCGCACCGCAAAGTCATTCTACCGAAAGCGGCACGCTCAGTGATCTTCGCACCAAATCGCTGCAAGATTCTGCGATGAGCATCGGTGCTCAGGGGGGGCTTGCGTGGGAGTCAAATGAGATTAATGAACATATGGATGTGGATAGAAAATATCTAGAGACAATCTTTAACTTCAATGCCATGATGCTCTCGCATGGTGTGTTGCCGCCCGTACTCGAGGAAGGCGATTTCACCTTGAATCTTGCTGATCCCAATACCATTCGCGTGGCAGATCGTACTTACAAAATCGTAGCGCAGGCGCGTTTTGCGACCACTGCACCCAATTGGCGGGATTATTTGTGGATGGATTACAGTAAGCCGCCTTTACCTGACAAAACATTACTACCTAAAACGCCAGAAGAACAAAAAATTTGGCGAGATAGCATCCGCGAAGGCTGGGAGAGTGGCATCGATCAAGCCAATTCGATTTTTCAGCAAAATTTAGCACGCTTGAAACGTGATTATCGCGGCATGATTTTGTATCGCAAACTCTTGCAAGAAAAAATGATCAGCGCCCCTTTTGTCGCACGCACGGAATTGGGTGTGACGGGCGATGGCAGCGACATGCGCATCAACGATCAGGTACTGCGTATCGTCGAACTTCCACAATTACAAACCAATAGCCATAGCTGGCAAGCCATCGTGGTGCCCAACAATGGCTAATGACTATTTCTTCCCACAAGAACCGATTCGCTTAACTGAAGAAGCAGCGAATGAGATTTTGATGTATTGCGCAAAATTAGGCGCCTCCGACGTGACTTTTCAAACTGCGGAACCAGTGATTGCAGAAGTTTATGGGCAGCTCAAAAAAATTACGCGGCGCAGACTCAACAATACCGAAGTGGGCGATGTGCTGAATGCGATCTATGGGCCGAATGCAACTAGCATTATCATGTCGGGACGCGATATCGATACCCATTATGAAATTCGCCCGAATCGCTCTGAGCGCTATCGTTTTCGTATTAATGGCACGGCATGCCAAGTAGAAGGTCACGATGGTATTCAAATCACCGCGCGAAGCATTCCAACCGAGGTGCCAACGCTTGCGAGCATGGACTTGCCACCTGCCATTGTAGATGCTATCGCCCCAGAACAAGGGGTGGTCTATATCACTGGTGCGACAGGGTCCGGTAAAAGTACGCTGCTTGCAGCCATTATTCGCGATATTGTGGAAGATAAAAACAGCAATCGTAAAGTGCTGACTTACGAGGCACCGATTGAATTTGTATTTGACCACATCGAAAAAGCGTCGAGTATTGTGAGTCAATCCGAAATTCCACGACATTTGCCCAGTTTCGCTGCAGGGGTGCGCAATGCTTTACGCAGAAAGCCAAGATTAATCTTGGTCGGCGAAGCACGCGATCCAGAAACCATCGCTGCGGTCATGGAAGCCGCTATGACCGGCCATCCGGTGTACACGACGCTGCATAGTAATAGTGTCGCTGAAACCATACGACGTTTAGTGATCACTTTCCCCGCAGAAGAACGGCAAGGCCGCACTGTCGATATCATCGAAACCGTGCGACTGGTCGTCTCGCAGCGTCTGGTGCCAACGGTCGATGGCAAACGTGTCGCACTTCGCGAATATTTAGTCTTTAATGAAACCGTGCGTGATCAACTTCTCGCACTCGATGACATGCACCAAATCACCCGTATCACACGCAATCTCGTACGCCAATACGGCTGCACCATCGAAGCTGACGCGCGTGCAAAGCTTGCCGCTGGCATCATCAGCAGCCGACAGTATGATGTGATTGCAGAACAGGCTAAGCGGGAAGGCGAATCAGGCTAACGTTCGCAACCCCGCCTCGTACGCCTGCAACGCTTCCTCATTTTCACCCAGCTGCAGCAACAACTGGCCATAATGCAGGCTGGCCTCACGATTGGGGCCGAAGCTTAATACTTTGGCGAAATAATCCTTTGCTCTCCCCCACAATTGCAAATTCGCACAGCACGTCGCGAGCAACAAGAGTAACGCAGGATGCTCGCCATGACGCTGTACCCAGCCATTGACGATTTGCAATTGACGATTCGGATTGGCAAGCGGCAGCTGGCCATATAAATGAGCTAACCCATCGTGATAATGTTTTTTTAAAGTATGACGAATCAGATCGCCTGCTTCCTGATGTCCTTCAGTAAAACGCATCAATTGCTTCACATAAGCATAAATAACGGTAGGTTGTTTGCTAAGAGATCGCGGAACCTTTTCCCATGAAGATCGCAATTCAGCAATGGTCATAGCAGGATGGGTATCGAGCCATTCACTGTAAATATTTTTCTCAAACTGCGCTTTCTCTTCTGCATTAATGAGCTTCGCTTTTTTTAAAGCTGGCAATAAGCTTTGCAAAGCTTCCCAATCGGCTGTTCGTACATAAATCATTTCCAATAATTTTAATACACGTGCATGTTTCGGTTGCAAATCACGCAAATGTGTCAGTGTTGCTTTCGCATGTTCATATTGTTGCTGTTCCATTTCAAGCTCTGCTTGCGTAAGACCAATCGCCATTTCTGCTTGCGGGACTTTTTGATAGGCCAGTTTAATATAATCATCACGCCTACTTAATGCACCTTGCGCTTGAGCAGCTTTTGCTGCAGATAAATAATGAATTAAAGGATCCGGCACATTACTACTCGCACGTATAAATAATTTTTCGGCTTTTTTCCAATCGCCTTCCACCAGCATCGCGAGCCCTTTTTGGGTACGCGTATAAATGTGTTGCGATTGTCGCGAATGCCACCAGTTTTTAATTCTAAAAAATAAAAATTGCAAATGATCGAATGAATTAATCAATAAATAAAATACGAAAAAAACAACAACAATACCAATCACCACAAACCACAATGGCATTTGCACCATCACGTGACTATACGTTAGCAATAAATAACCAGGATGACGAGAAACCGCAACGCCAATAAAGACGGAAACAATTAATAGCAATAAAAAAAGAATTAAGCGCCACATGTTATTTCTCCTATTTTGCGGCCGCAGACGTAACATCATTTTTTTGCAATTGATCAATCGCTGTTAACGCCGCTTTGGTTTCTTTTGCATTCGGCATGAAATAAAGCATGATCCATTGTTTAGCACGCAATAAACTGTCTTGATAAATCGTATTATTTTGCTGCAACAATCCCCAAATCGCCGATTGCATTTCCATGTGCAAATTAAGGTGTAAATATGCTTTTTCTTCCGGCAACACCAGCGGTAATGCGCCTGTTTGATTATGGCGCACAATCACCACTTTACTTAAAGCATGCCAAGAAAAAGCAAGCCCTTTTTGCCACCAATTTAAATTGGGATTCACCGCAATCGCTTGCATGGTTTGATGCGTAGGCAGCGGCGTCGCAGGGAACGGCAAGCTATCCATTAACTGGTCTAGCTGGGTCAGTTGTGTATAAATCGTTGTTACCTGCTGACCACCTACCCGCCAGCTATTTAAGAGTTGTTGCTGTTGATCAGCCAATGCTTGTGATTTTTGCGTAGCCGCCTGCACATTAGTCATGGATGCCTGGACCGCTGTGATGCTAGTTGCGGTTTGATCCGCACGTTGCTGCAATGCAGTGACACGTGAGGCTAAATGGCGGTTGGTCTGCATTAATTGTAAGTAGCCAAAACCCGCACCAGCGGCTACGGCTACAATCAAAATCAGCAGGACAAGTAGCAGTAAATACAGCAAGCCATGTGATTTTTTTACTTTTTTAGGTGGTTGATCATTGGGTTGATTCGCATCGTTCATGGTATGTTCCCTGTGAAGATAATGCTGCTAAAATGGCATCGTGGCTAGCATCGTGTGCCATCCATATTCGCTTAAAACCGTCTACTTCTGCAAGCGCTTTAATGCGCACGCTTGTCACTAACAAGGGCAAATCGTACAACCGCGGCCCAAGTCGTGATTCCAATAGGATCTTTAAGTTTCGCACACCTTCAACTGAGGTACAAATAACTCGGTCTATTTTTGTACTGAGATCAAAAGGAAGAGACGCATATGCTGGTAAAACGCGCTCATAGACTATCCATTCTGAGACATCGATATTCCAAGCTCGTAAGGTGTCGCGAAGATAGGGACGGCCATTGCGACCAGTTACAATAATGACTTTACCACTCACTTCTCTTTTTAATATGGCTAATAACCCCTCGCTGCCTGGGTTTTCAGGCGGATATAAAGCATCAATGCCAGCAGCCAGCAGGGCAGCTGCTGTGCCACTACCTACAGCGGCATATCGCAATGCGGGGGGAATGGGTGATGCAAAAGTGACGGCTTGTGGGCTGGTGAAGATGAGCCAGTATGGGTCCCCGCCTTCGTGGGGATGATAGGCTAGAGGCATGAACGCAATGGTGGGAAAGAAAATAGCGTGAAAGCCTGCTTGCGCTAGGCGCTCGCACAAGACCTGCCCAGCAGGCGCAGGTCTCGTCACGAGAATGCAGGGCTTAGGTGCCGGTGCCATCGATCACAGGCGGCAGCAGGTCTGATGGTTGTGCTGGCATTGGCGCTGGCGTTGATGTTTGCGCTGATGGTGACATCGGGGGCGGTTGTGTCGCTGTCATCGCGCTCGTATCAGGCGGTGGCAGATCGCTTGCACCCGGCGGCAGGTACGGTGTCATGAAGTATTCCTGTATCCCATTCGGATCCGTGTCGGCTGTACGTTCGCCTGTGAGCGGATTAATACGCACCGTCACAATGCCATCAGGCGGAATGAAGGGATCCTGCGGCACATTCTTCAGCGCATTTTGCATAAAGAGCATCCACATCGGCAGCGCTGCTTTATTGGCAAATTCATGTAAAGATTGCGGCTGATCAAAACCCATCCAAACCACGGTCACAATGTCCGGATTATAACCAGCAAACCATGCACTGACTTGATCTTGCGTCGTCCCCGTCTTGCCTGCAAGATCATCTCGGCCCAATTTTTGCGCAGCAGAGGCTGTGCCATGCGCATTTTCAATCACATCATGCAAAGCAGAAGTAATGAGATACGCATTTTGTGCTGAAATCACACGTGGTGCCGAAACAGTATCCGCTGGACAGTTATCCCCACATGCGATCAATGGTTTTGCACGATAAACCAGCACATCTTGTGAGTTATAAACCGAGTCAATCACATACGGAATCACGTGGAAACCACCATTGGCAAACACCGCATACGCTTGTGCCATTTGTAGTGGGGTAACGAGCGCCGTACCCAAAGCAAGCGAGAGCCCTGGCGGCAATTGCGATTTCGCAAAGCCAAAACGTTGTACATAAGACAGTGCATAAGACAAGCCAATTTGGTCAAGCAGTCGGATCGAGACCACATTACGCGATTCGATAATTGCTGTACGAAGACGAGTCGGACCATAAAAGCGACGTGTATCATTTTGCGGGCGCCAAATACTACCATCAACCGGATTTTCGATAATAAATGGCTTGTCATCGATCACCGTTGCCAGCGTATAGCCCTTATTGAAAGCTGCCGAATAGACAAACGGCTTAAAGCTTGACCCTGGCTGCTGCATGGCACTGGTCACCCGGTTAAATTTGCTGGTCAAATAGCTAAACCCACCCGTCATCGCGACGATCGCCCCATTGTGTGGATTGAGTGTCACCAGCGCCCCTTCCGCCTTAGGTAATTGCGCCAAACTAAATTGACCATTGTTGTCGATAATTCGCACCACATCGCCTAATTTCACAATTTGGCTTGCGTGCGTCGGGTAAGCCCCCAAGTAATCAGCATTCAGTTGATGACGCGCCCAAGAGAGGCCTGCCCATGGAATCGTGGCAAGATCCCCATTAGCGCGCAGCACCGTCACGGTTTGATCGGTCATCTCCATCACAACGGCAGGTTCAAGATTATTGACGACCTGCATTTGTTGCAGTTTCGCTATGAGCGAATCGGTCGCCGTAATATCCGGCGTCCCCCAGTTAGCCTCTGGCCCGCGGTAGCCATGCCGTTTGTCATACTCCAACACATTTTGTTGCACTGCCGCATTTGCTTCTTTTTGCAATTTCGACTGGATGGTCGTATAGACTTTGATGTTGTCGGTGTAAATACTATCGCCATACATTTGTTCTAATTGCTGCCGCACCAGTTCTGCAACGTAGGGTGCATCCACTTCCGTTTCTAAATCGTGATAGCTCGCATTAATCGGTGCGGCCATCGCTTGTTGATAGCTTGCATCATCGATATAACCCAAATCATGCATCCGCGTCAGCACATGATCGCGGCGATTTTTTGCAGCCACAGGATTCGTAATGGGGTTTAATGTCGATGGCGCTTTCGGCAGCCCTGCTAACATCGCATATTGATCTAGGCTTAATTGATTTAAATGCTTGCCATAATAAATTTCAGCTGCCGCTTCTACACCATAAGCACGATTACCTAAAAAGATTTTATTGAGATATAAATCTAAAATTTTTTGTTTAGTTAATTTATGCTCGATTTTAATTGCTAATAAAATTTCACGCAGTTTGCGTCCATAGGTTTTATTACGCGTTAAATAAAAACTACGGGCGACTTGCATGGTAATGGTGCTACCGCCTTCTAATTTCTTGCCGGTTAGCGCAAGCGTAATTGCAGCGCGACCCAGTCCTGCCAAATCGACCCCTTTATGTTCAAAGTAATGTTGATCTTCTGTCGCTAATACGGCTTGTATCAGTTGTTGCGGAATTTGCTCATATGGCAATGGAATGCGACGTTTTTCACCGAAAGTGGCGATGAGTTTTTTATCGCTGGTATAAATTTGCAGCGGCACTTGTAATTGCACCGTGTTCAAGGCATCAACATCAGGCAAATCATATTGCATATAATAAAATGCACCGCCAACCGCGACGATACAGGCTAACAAAAGTATAATCAGTAGATAGCGGACTAAAACAAATAAATATCTCATAAATTTTCCAGAAAAAATCTTGCACTTCTCATCACATTAAGTCATAGTAATGACTATCCTGCAACAGCGGACTCACCGCGACTCGTTATTCTACCAGCTTTCTGATCACTTTCCTATAAGGCCAACTCTATGTTTCTTAACGCTTTTTTGAAGCGTCGCTCGCGTTTGCGCGCTCAATCGATTTGTTTAAACCTGCCACATGCACAAGTTCAATTACATACCATTGAATTGCCAGACGACTTGCCCCATGCAGATATTCAACTAGCAATGGCAGAACAACTTGAACATCATCTCAAACAAACCGAAACACGTTTTTATATTGATTATGTCGTTTTATCCAATGAGCAGGGTAATAACACTTATTTGTATGCCGCAATGACAGCAGAGGATATTCATCGCTTGCATGCTTCGGTTGTGACAGCACAGTATAGTCAAAATGGTCGGCCTATTATTTTTCATTTGTTTCCCTCACGTGAAGCGCAGCAGCTTCAATTGCAAAAAAGAGTTAAAAAGATCTGTTTAGTCAGCACAGCCGTGATGGTGATCTTGGGACTAGCTATTTATGGTTATGGTTGGCTTAAAGAAGATAACACCGCAAAACAACCTCAAATTAAATCAACACCTATCGCGCCACCTGCTTTATTACCAAGCCATTCGCAAATGCATAACTTACCTACCCTTAGTCACACCAAAGAAGAAAACAACAATAAAATAATTAATTTAAATTTAAATCAAGCGCCATTACCTGAAGCAATACAATCACTGGCAAAGTTATTACATAAAAGCGTAATCATTAGCCCAACCATTACTGGTGAAACAACCCTTTCTTTTGAACAGGCTAATACCAATCAAGCCTTTTCAAGTTTACTTGCCGCGAATAATTTAATTGAAAAACAAATAGGGGGTGTATCTTATATTGTATCGCAAAGTGATATGATTAAACATGAAGAAGAGGCGCCACTGATTTTTCAAGTATGGCGATTGCATTATGCGAATACCGAAGATATGGCGCATTTACTGCAAAATGATCGCGGCGCCTTATTAAGCAAGCGTGGCTTTATCGGCATTGATAAACGAACAAATACCCTGTCAATTAATGATACGAGCACGCATTTATTGATTATCAATCAAATGATCAAAGCACTTGATGTGCCAGTGAAACAAATTGCCATCGCCGCAAAATTAATCAGCATTGATAGCGCATACGAATCCACCTTGGGATTGCAATTTTTACCGACGAATGCAAGCACTGTGGCAAACACACCTGCATATGGGCAGTACAGTGTCGCTATTGCAACCATTGCCAATGCCAGCAAACTCGATATTGAATTAGCTGCACTTGAAACCAATGGCCATGCGCAATTGATTTCAAGCCCCCGGTTATTCACCGCCAATCAAGAAACCGCATCTATTGAATCTGGCGAAGAAGTACCGTATCAAGAAGTCAGCCAAAGCGGCGGCACTGCTGTTGCCTTCAAAAAAGCCGTATTGAGCTTAAAAGTCACGCCACAACTCTTGCCAGACGCACAAGTCTTGCTGCAATTACAAATCAATCAAGACAGGCCCAATACCACCACTGTTTTAGGCATGCCAACGATTATCACGCGACAAATCACCACCAGTGTGCTGGTAAAAAATGCACAAACGATTGTGCTTGGTGGGATTTATGAGACGAATCGAGAGCAAACGATAGAACGCGTCCCTTTTATCGGCCGTATTCCAGTGTTGGGGAAATTATTTACGCATGAGAGTAATCAGGAAACAAAACGTGAGTTGTTGATTTTTGTGACGCCGTATGTTGGGGGGTGAAGTTGCTCCACGCTTGCAAATAGTATATACTAAAAAATATATACTCTTTTCTTGAGGCCTTACAATGAGAACAGCCAAATTATTCATGAATGGTCAAAGCCAAGCGGTTCGCTTACCTAAGGCATTTCGATTTGACGGTGAGAAGGTTTACATCAAACGAATCGGTAAAGCCATTATCTTACTCCCCACTAAAAACCCTTGGGCACCCCTGCTAGATAGTCTTAACAAATTTTCTGATGATTTCATGGAGACAAGAAATCAACCAAAACAGCAATCAAGAGAGGAAATGTTTTCATGAGATATATGTTAGACACAAACATATGTATTTATGTTATCAAAAAACACACGGAGATAGTATTAAAAAAATTAACAACGTTTGATGTTAGCGATATTTGTTTATCCTCTATTACACTTGCCGAACTAATGTATGGCGTACAAAAAAGTCATCATCAGCAAAAAAATCAAACCGCTTTAGACGAATTTGTTTCACCGCTTGAAATCATGTCTTTCGATGAAACAGCCGCTACACATTATGGGCAAATTAGAACCTATCTTGAGAAAAAAGGCACACCGATTGGTGCATTAGATATGATGATTGCCGCGCATGCACAGTGTTTGAATGTCATCTTGGTCACCAACAATACAAAAGAATTCGCTCGCATCCCTAATCTAAAATTAGAAAATTGGACAAGTTAACGGTTAACGATTATCAATTTGCGATAAACCACCACCATCAATATCAATGCCACAATAAACATCAACGGCATCAACCATGCTGCAGCAATATGCAATAGTCCCAACAAGAACGTCATAATCACCGGCATGCAAAGCGTCACAAAATTAAGCACCGATGAGCCGTTCGACTTATCCTTCACTTCTTGCATGCCCAGCGATGCCGCCGTGCCTGCAAGCATAGGATGCCCCATACATAATAATCCCATCGGCAATAAAAGTGTCATGATGCTGACATCATGGAAAATAAAACAGAAAAACATCACTAATGCAGCCATCGCTTCTAATAAAAAAGCAATAATGAGCACCGTATCTGCCCGCCATTGCGTAACCCGCACCAGCCATAGACTACCCATCAATGTACCGATAAAAGGCATCAGCCCTAACAACCCATAGGTTGCTGCCGATAAATGCAAAAAATGCGATCCAATAAAAGGACCTTCTGCACCAAAGACGTACACATTAGCACTGGATAACCCAGATAAAATAGCATAACGCACCAGATTTTTATTTTTAAAGATTTGCAAATAATTTTTAAAAATATGGCGATAATGCAAAGCATGCTTATCACGATTAATCGCCGTTTCCGGCAAATGATACAAGGGATAAATTAACATGAGCCCATAAAGTAATAAAAAATAAAAACACGCCTGCCAATTTAAATACTCCGCAAGTAAACCACCGATCGCAATCGCAACCCCTGGCACAATCGCAAAAGCAAACATCAAAAAGGCGGTTACACGACGCGCTTCTGTCGCATAATAAAAATCATTAATCACCGTATAACAAACAGCAAGACCCGCGCTTGAACCAATCGCTTCTAAAAATCGCCCTAAAATTAACAAATGAAATGATTCTGCTGGCGAAGATAAAATGCTGAATAACGATCCCACCGTTGCAATCACAAGCCCAATACATAGTGCAGGTTTTCTACCCAAACGATTCGCAATCGGCCCATAAATCAGCTGCCCGACAGCATAACCAAGTAAAAAGCTCGTCACCGTCAACTGCGTGGTACCAATGCTCATGTTGAAAAAATGTGCAATTTCCGGCAAAGCAGGCGTCATTAAAATCGCCCCCATTGCTGCGAATGCTGAAAGCAACATCAAGCCGACAATTTGGGGCTCTTTACCTACTAGGCGAAATCGATTTGTTGTCATGAGGCGAGATTCCAATAAGAGAGGCTTATTTAATTTCTGATGAAATTTTTTGAAATAATGTGGAAAAAACGAGTTGATACTTAAAAAGATTTTGATAAATCATTTCAGCTAATTTTTCATTATAGGTATGCGAAGTTAAGTTGCGGTCATCCATTGCAGTTAATAATATTTCAGTTTGTTCCTCGTTGATAAGGGCTACCTGAAAGCAGCTTCGAATAACCATTTTGGGTGATCCTGTATCTATCCCATGCTGCAATAAAATATAGCGTTTCGCTAATTTCCAGAGCGTTTCTAGTGTAAATACAAAACGTTGAATAGCCGCGTCTCTGACAATTGTTGAATAGGGTTCTTTTAGAACTTCATTGAAAGCATCTAATGCATTTTTTGTTTGCTCGATACGCTCTTTTAACCTTTCCATAAGATACCTTCATTTAGTACTTTATTGCGAAATACTTCATCTGTTTGTGACAAATCAACTACATCGACAGAATAAGGAATTGTACTTTGTTCAATTTTTTCTTTTAAGTTGCTTATAAAAGATAACGGTAACTGACCTAAAGGTAAAATGGCAATATCGATATCCGAATAACGATGAGCCGTACCTTTAGCATGCGATCCAAACAACCATACACTGACAGGCTGTTCTTTGGTATATGCCAAGACCAAATTTTTTAACATTTTTAGATAATGATCTTGAATATCCATTGGACTTTACCCTATTATCAGCCTTATAGTATCACGTTTTGAGTCCAAAACAACAATCAAGCCTCTTCCAATATTTAGAAAATTGGACAAATTAACAATGAAAAACGCATGGTTAAAAATATTAGCCGGTTTCCGGCAATTTAGAGAAAAATATGTACTCGGTGATAACGACATTATGCAGCAATTGTCGCATCGTGGTCAGCAGCCAGAGATTATGGTGGTATCGTGTTGTGATTCGCGCGTCGATCCTGCGGTGATTCTGCAGTGCGATCCTGGCGATTTATTTGTCGTGCGTAATGTCGCGAATATTATTCCGCCTTATGAAAAAGATGAAGCACACCATGGCGTAAGCGCTGCATTAGAATTTGCTGTGTGCTTTTTGAAAGTGAAACATCTCATTTTATTAGGCCATAGCCAGTGTGGCGGTATTAATACATTGATCAATCATAACCATACCAAAAACGATTTTATTAGCAATTGGGTTTCGCTAATTAAAAAAGCGAAAGAATCAGCACAGCAAACAGACGATGTTGCAAAAGAAGCACTCAAAATATCTTACCAACATGCATTAACCTTTCCTTGGATAAAAGCAGCACTCGATCAACAGCAACTCATGATTCACTTGTGGTTTTTTGATGTCGCGCAAGGACAGATTTTTACCTTTGATGAGAAAAATAAGCAGTTTACAGTGCTGTAATCACTATCCCAACTCCCGAATCTTATCCTGCAACTGAAACCCCGGGAGCAATAAATCTGCTCCCTTAGCAAAAGCCATCATTTTGCAGCGTTCACCCATCTCGGTTGGTAATGTTAATATTTTTAACGCTTGATTCATCTCACAACGATCTAATTCGCTTAAATTTGCTTCTTTTTCTTGCATTAACTCAACTAAACCACAGTCGAGTAAAAAAGCGGCTTGCGAGGTATAACCTAATAACGACCAGCGAGCGGCAACCGCTGCTTCTGCGACACGGGTAAAATCGACAAAAGCCGTGATATCTTGTTTACCAACATGCAAGAAAGGATCATGATTTTGCGTATGCTGATAATAACAAGTCAGTGTGCCACCTTGACGACTAGGATGATAATACTCACGTTGCCCATAACCATAATCAGCAAAAATAATCACTGCTTCTTTGCACGCCGTCGTTAATTGATGAAAAAAATGAGTTAAGCCTATGTTAATCTCAGCGATATAACCCACTGGCAAATCATATTGTTGTTGTAACGACTCACCATAAGCTCGCAATAAACCCTCAGCAGGTGCAATATCCCAAGTAAAGGGTGTATCCACGATCACGCGACGCTCAAAAATGGCTTCCTTGCCGACTTCAAAACAATGCACTGGCATTGCATCCAAGACTTCATTGGCAATCACAAATCCGCTATAATCATCCGGCAACTGATCAAGCCAAATAAAATGATGATAAAACAGAGGACAATGCGCTTGTAAAAATTGCTGCTGTGCCCGACGCAATGTCATGCTCACATCATAAATGTAATAGTGATCCGGTAAGGCTGCTTTTGTTTGCAAAGTTCTCATTAAATGACAAGCAAACTGGCCACTCCCTGCGCCGATCTCGAGTATATTGCGTGCGTTTAAGGCGTGAAAAGTGGCGATTGCAGGTTTGGCGAAGCACGCCGCATAAAGTGGCGAGAGTTCTGATGCTGTGGTGAAATCACCTCTAGCGCCTAGCTGAAAATGAGGCTGATTGTAATAGCCATTCGTTGGATGATAGAGCGCAGCTTGCATGAAATCGCTGAAAGAAACCGTTTGATGCCTGCTGTTTGCGATGCGTTTTGCTTTTGCTAAAAGATAAGTTTGTAGTGTCATGCATGATTCCAAAGAAAAAATGATCGCAAAGGTGAAAATAGCTTGTCAACCGAGGCAAAACAACAGATGATCAACCCATGAATTTCTTTAGCACAAAACGCATGAATCTGCACCAGGCACGTTGGTATCCCAACTATTGGGACACCATTGCGCTCCTCATCGTGCTCGCCGTGATTGCCCTTTTCGCTTGGAATGCTAAGCAAATGACAACACCTTATCAACTGGGTCAAGTCATTCCTATTTCGCTGAATCCCCGCATGTTGCCTTTATACGCTGCTCGCACTGTAGTGCGTATGCTGCTGGCATTGGTTGTCTCACTGCTATTTACTTTTATCTTTGGCACCTGGGCGGCAAAAAGCCCTCGCGCTCGCCGCATTATTATCCCCATTATTGATATTCTGCAATCCGTGCCCATTTTAGGTTATTTATCTGTTGCGATTATCGCCTTTATTGCTTTATTTCCCGGTAGTGAGCTAGGTCCTGAATCAGCAACCATTTTCGTAATTTTCACTTCACAAGCATGGAATATGATGCTTGGATTTTATCAAACCATGCGCTCCGTACCGGCCGAAATCAAAGAAGCCGCACGCATGATGCGCTTAACCCCTTGGCAAACGTTTTGGCGTATTGAAGTGCCGTTTTCAATGCCTGGTTTGTTGTGGAATACCATGGTCTCAATGTCTGCGAGTTGGTTTTTTGTAGTGGCCTCAGAAGCGATGACCGTTTCAAATCAACAAATTCTCTTGCCTGGTGTTGGCTCTTACATCGCAGTCGCCATTCAAGCCGCAAATATTCGTGCCATTTGTTATGCGGTGCTCACGATGTTTATCGTGATTATTATTTATGATCAATTATTATTTAGACCACTGGTTGCCTGGTCAGAAAAATTCAAAACCGATCGAGAAGCAACTGACACAGATAAAGAAAGCGAATCTTGGGTTGTCGATTTATTCAGACGCACGCGTTTCATGCGTTTGGTGGGTTTGTGGTTGACGTCTCTTTTTAATGCATTCGTCAACATTCGCTTTTATACAGCGATGCACAGCCAGCAACCGCCAGCCCATCAACAATCTATCCATCATCGCATCACTTCACTCATTTGGCTTGGACTCACTTTTATTTGTGGACTCGCTGCATTAACTTATCTCGCGATTTACTTACACAATAATTTTATCTGGCCTGAAATAGGCCATGTATTCATCTTAGGCCTGATTACTTCTTTCCGCGTTTTTATCATGATTGCGATTTGCTCACTGATTTGGGTACCGATTGGTGTTTGGATTGGCTTACATCCGCGCGTCACGCGTATTGCACAACCGCTTGCACAAATTTTAGCTGCTTTTCCTGCGAATTTATTTTACCCCTTTGTTGTGATCTTTATTGTCACTTTTCATTTAAGCCCTAATATTTGGTTAACACCGCTGATGATTTTGGGATCACAGTGGTATATTTTATTTAATGTGATTGCAGGTGCGTCTTCTATTCCTAAAGATTTATTTCAAGTCACCGCCAATTTTAATGTGAAAGGAAAATTGCGTTGGCTGCGTTTATTATTGCCTGCTATTTTTCCTTTTTATGTAACAGGTGCCATTACCGCTGCAGGTGGTGCGTGGAATGCAAGCATTGTGGCAGAAGTTGCCAGTTGGGGGAAAAAAACACTCACAGCGACTGGATTAGGCGCTTATATCACACAAAACACGAGTACAGGGCATTTCGAAAATATTGCTTTGGGCATTGGCATGATGTGTGTATTAGTCCTGATTTTTAATCGCCTGATTTGGCGGCCGCTTTATGATTATGCAGAAAGTCGATTCACCTTGGATTAGGAAATAAATGATGGCAGAACCTATTCTCGAACTCATTAATGTACGAAAATCCTTTAAAAAAGGCGATCGTCAAGATTTACTAGTCTTGAACGATATTAATTTGCGTGTGTATCAAGGCGAGATTATTGCGATTCTAGGCAAATCCGGTTCGGGCAAATCAACATTATTACGCATTTTAGCAGGCTTAATTCATGCAAGCAGTGGCGATGTGTTTTATCGCAAACAACGGGTTAATGCCCCCATGGCAGGTATTGCAATGGTCTTTCAATCCTTCGCTTTATTACCATGGCTAACCGTATTACAAAATGTTGAACTTGGCTTAGAAGCCATTGGCATCAATAAAGATGAACGACGAGAACGGGCATTACGCGCGATTGATATGATCGGTTTAGATGGTTTTGAATCCGCCTTACCAAAAGAATTATCTGGCGGCATGCGACAACGCGTTGGTTTTGCGCGTGCACTAGTCATTAATCCTGATGTGTTATTAATGGATGAACCCTTTTCTGCCCTAGATGTATTAACCGCAGATAGTTTAAAAAGCGATTTAATTGCATTATGGCGCAGTAAAAAAACCGGCTTAAATGCGATTGTTTTTGTCACCCATAGCATTGAAGAAGCGGTGATGATTGCAGATCGCATTATTGTCTTTAATAGCAATCCCGGCTCGATTCGTTCTGATGTAAATATTACGCTGCCCTTGCCACGTAGCGATTTAGATCCTCGCTTTCGCAATCAAGTGGATAGAATGTATACCTTAATGACCACCAAACCCTATCAAGAACCACGGGCTTCTTATGCACCGCTCGATATTGGTTCATGGCTACCCGAAGCAGGCGTTGCTGAAATGTCGGGTTTATTAGATATTCTTAATTCCAAAGAGCACGGCGGCAAAATGGATTTACCGGATGTTGCAGATAATTTAATGATGAACGTCGATGATTTATTTCCCATCACTGAATTATTAGAAATGCTGCGCTTTGCTAAAGTATCAAAAGGCGATATTACGATTACCGAAGAAGGCAAAGCTTTTGTTGAAGCAGATACGTTAGAACGCAAAAAAATATTTTCCACTCAATTAAAACAATACGTCCCTCTCGCACGCTACATTTACGACCAACTTGTCCGTCACCCGCGGCATCGCGCGTTAGAAGAAAACTTTTTATCAATGCTAGAAGAATATCTTTCAGAAGCAGAAGCAGAACGTATTTTGAGTTCTGTGATTGAATGGGGACGGTATGCTGAATTATTTACCTATGACTATAACTCGGGCGTCTTAAGTTTAGAAAGCCAGCACTAAGGCTGGCTCACCTGCGCTACCAGTTATACCCATGGCCCCAATACCCACCGTGGTAATAGCCACCATGCCAATACCCATAACTGTAAACAGGGCCATGATAGATCAGTGGGCTAAAATATCCAGAATAATAGTAAGGATGGTAGTAATAAGGATGATAGTAATAAGAATGATAATAACCACCACCAGGGCCAATATAAGCGGCACATGCGCTAAGCATGAGAGCGAGTCCTGTCGCTACCGCGAGTTGTTTCAATGATTTTTTAATGTTTATCATGATGTTCTCCTTGCAAATATCCACTGAACACAAGTTTATAGTAACAAATATCCACTTCCACTTTATTAAGCCTGATCGGTTGGCATAATAATCAGCTCGCTGATGTTGACATGCGGTGGGCGAGTAGCGCAATAAACCACGCCATCAGCCACATCATCCGCTGTCAGGGCTCTTATGTTCTCATAAACAGCATCAGCGCGCTTCACATCGCCCTTAAAGCGCACTAGGCTAAACTCAGTTTTGGTAAAACCAGGGTCCACACTACTCACTCGCACTTTTGTGCCAGCAACATCCATGCGCAAACCTTCTGTCAACGCACGCACCGCATGCTTGGTCGCACAATAGACCACGCCGCCTGCGTAAACACGATGACCAGAAATCGAGCTGATGTTAATAATGTGCCCACTGTTGCGCGCGATCATCCCCGGTAGCACCATTTTTGTAACAAACAGTAACCCCTTGATATTGGTATCAATCATGGCATTCCAATCATCAATTTTAGCTTCTTGCAAACGATCAAGACCGGAAGCCAGCCCTGCGTTGTTAACCAGCACCTCTATTTTTTGCCAAGATTCAGGTAAAGCTTGCAAAGACTTGCTGACCGATTCAGCTTGTGTGACGTCAAGCTGCAACGTATGCACGTCAACACCATGGGCACTACGCAGTTGTGCTGCAAGCGCCTGTAATTTCTCTACACGCCGCGCGCACAAAAGTAGCCGCGCCCCTTCTCTAGCGAAGGATACCGCGCATGCTTCACCAATGCCGCTCGAGGCGCCTGTAATAAAGACCGTTTTGTTGTTTAACATGATGATCCCCTATTCCGTCAAATTAATTGGAGGATACTGATTTCTAACCAATAATTCTAGACTTAAACCGCATTTCCGCAGTATATTTTTAAATATGCCAACGATTTACCCTCATGAGCCTTGACCCGGACCTTAAAAATAAATTTACACTATTTGAATCAAATATTGTTGACTTGATACGAATCGAGATTTATGATGCTTTTAAGACCTGCCACCTGAACGAAAACTTAACGTTCACCGTTTTTTCTGAAATATTCTCAGTAATATCAACGATATACAATTTCACAGGTTTTTGGATCAATGCAATGGCAGAAAGAGTTCGCCATGGTTAAGGGGTAATGCAATGCAAAACGCATTTTCAGACATCATCAACAAAATTCGCACGCCGGCTATTGCCATCCAACTAGGGAGTTTCGGTGTGAAAGATTTTTTAGCCGATCTCATTGTCAGCTATAAGGAGGCCCAAAAGTACGAACTCAATATTCCAGAAATAAAAGAGTGTGAATTGGAGCGATTAGACCGAATTATCTCGCGGATTGGAGAGGAAGTGGGTGTCATAAACCGTTGGTTAGAAGAGCTCATTAAATTGAGGATGGCAGAACATGAATAAATATCCAAGAAGCTGTTTTTATTTTCCCTCCACGTTTTTAATATTAGGCAGTAACAAGACCTTGCTTGAGCCTCTTTTCTTACCACTTAAAGATAAACTCTCTATTAAATTATCAGATAATGTAGACGAGGCATTGCAGATTATCAAAAACAATTATGTCCCAAGCGTCATCAAAAATGGCTTTTTAAAAAAAGAAACACCGCAACCCGATGATGAAGAGAATGAATATGACTACAAAGTCGTCACGCATGTCAAAATTAACCACATTGCAAAGGAAATCTATCGGCCTAAGCGGTTCTCGCATATTTCAACTATTGTTTTTGACGCCGACATGCCAAGAATAGATGGTCTTGCTTTCAACAAATTAATCCGCATGGAACGGCGAGTGAAAATCATGCTGACGAATAAATCAAATGTTGATGAAATCCATACCGCTTGGCGCGAAGCGCAAATAAAATATTTTGAAGATGTCTCTCATTTTTTGCTGATGACTTTATCAGCGAATAAGCAATGTATTTTGCGCTTTGCTAAATTTTGGCATGTATTTAATAGCATCTGTCATGAAAAACAGATTGTTGAATATTATCTTTTAGATAAAAAAGGCAGCTTTATTCTATTCGATCGATTCGCCAATCCCTATTGGCTAATTGTGCGATCTGACGCTGATTTTAGCGAGCTCTATGACGTCGCAATCGGCAATCGCGCCTCTAGCGAGATTATTGCGGATATCCAATCCAATCGAACGCTACCCATTTTAATTCATGAAGCTGACTTCGAACTGCCCGTACAAGCTTGGGCCACACGATCCTTTAAAATGACACCTTTCCCAGGGATAGATAAATTTTATTACACTGTTATTGCAAATAATAAAGTACTCAAGATCGATCAAACAAAAATTTTGAGTTATCAGGGGTATTTAGCACGCTAGAAGCCGGTTTAATATTCACAAAGCTAACGAAATGAATTACGACACATAGCCTCTTTTTTCTAAGTCATGCACGAGAGCGTTCATTACTTTTTTAATCAATGGAACAGATGCATGCGCTAATTTAAGCGCATTAAAAAAAATTTTATCATCATCAATATATTCATGTACCATTTGATTACGTAATTCTCTTAAACGCATCCATTCCTCAACCGAAGGTAAAATGCCTAATTTTTCTGCTTTATTTAAATTATCAATGAATGAAGTGGGCTGCTCCCCGAGTACTTTAAGCCATGCGGGCAATAATTTCTGCCCTAGCGTATCTTGCAGGCGACCAAAACGGCTGCCGAATGCCTCAACTTGTTCAGCAAATACTTCGTCAGTAGTTAAAGTCTTGATTTTTTCGATTGTTATTACATTATCGAATATTTTTTTATCTGAATAGAGTAAATGTTTTAGCTCTCGCATAACTACTTTTTTTAAAAAAAGTATCTTTTCTCTTAAATCTTTATTCATAATCGTATTCCATTTTTTTTAGCGATATCATGAATGGGATGATGCTGCAAATTAGGAGCTGATAACAAGATATCTACTTTTTGATCATTAAATGCGATAGCCAATTTTGCAGCAATAATTGCTTTAATCTCAGCCGGATTAAGAATTGCATGCTTTGTTTCAAGCATTAAATCAATATCTCCACCTTTCTGCTGATCATCAACACGAGAACCAAACAGTGTGACTGTCGCATCAGGACCTAAAACTGAATTAATGAGATCCAAAATAGTATTTTTTTGATATTCACTTAGTCGCATAATAATGCCGCATCACCGCTGCCGCCGTTAATATTTTGGCATGATATATCGTCGGCTCAGTCACATTAGCTAATGAATTAATACAGACTAATGTATAGAGCCCGTCTTTGTCTCTTGTTTTAATGTGTCGAAGTAGCTGAATACCATGATCCATTTTAACGATACAGTTTTTGCCCACTAATTGTTGAATATCATCATGATAATAATTTTTACCGGCAACTTGATCGCCTTTTCTATAAATCGGCTCCATGCCATCATCTTCGACAACAATGCAGCTGATATCATGATAATAACTTTGGAAAGCAGCTAGTTCGGCTTCAAGCGCATTGCGTTCTTGCTTGTCATGATCTGCATTCGTTGATAAAGGTGTTGCGGTTTTATTTAAATTAACACTAGATAATGTGGGTGGAGTACCCAGTTCATACAATAACCAATCTGTAGAGCAAATGACACCTTCTCTTGCAATGCGATAAATAATTTTTTCTGCGCCATCTACCGGCAGACCACCGTATTTGGCATTTTCCCAGCCTTTTAGCGTATTGAAATTGATAGTACCGTCATCGCACATTTGTTTGCGGTCGAGATTTGCCAAATTGCGTACGCGCTTTAAACGATCGGCACGCGCTTTTGGCGTCGATTTCTCGTTGTTCAGTTTCAGTTTTTTGACGGGTTGGTACATAAGAAGCCTTAAAAATCATCACTAATAAAGGGGAACAGTGGTAACTAGGAGCATTGGGGGTACAATGATAACATAGGTTAATTTTTTAGATAAAGGAGCATTACCATGACCAAGACTGTCGCAGAAGTCTTTGTTGAATCCTTAAGTCAACTGGGCGTTAAACGTATTTATGGCGTGGTTGGCGACTCGCTCAATGCCATCACTGACTCGCTGCGACACAAAAAGACAATCGAATGGATTCATGTGCGCCATGAAGAAGCAGCTGCCTTTGCTGCAGGAGCTGAAGCGCAGTTAACCGGCGAATTGGCCGTTTGTGCAGGCAGCTGTGGTCCCGGTAATTTGCATTTAATCAACGGCTTATTTGATGCGCACCGTAGTCACGCACCGGTACTCGCTATTGCAGCACATATTCCGTCCACAGAAATTGGCGGCCAGTACTTTCAAGAAACGCACCCACAAACCTTATTCAAAGAATGCAGCTGCTTTTGCGAACTCGTTTCCTCCGCTGATCAAATGCCGCGCATGCTTGGACTTGCTGCACAAACGGCGCTTGCCAAACGTGGCGTCGCGGTCCTCGTGATTCCTGGCAATGTCGCACTACAAACAGCAGTTGACACCACACCCATCACTTGGCCACGCACGCCTGCGCCTGTCATTCGCCCTAATGATGCAGAATTGCAGCAAATGGCAACCATTTTAAATGGTTCAAAAAAGATTACTTTGCTATGCGGGAATGGTAGCAAAGGTGCGCATGCCGAATTGATGCAATTGGGCGAGAAACTACAAGCACCCATGGTGCATGCGCTACGCGGCAAAGAACATGTTGAATTTGACAACCCTTATGATGTCGGCATGACTGGCTTAATTGGCTTTTCATCAGGTTATTATGCAATGGAAGATTGCGATACCCTGCTTCTGCTTGGCACCAGCTTCCCCTATCGGCAATTCTACCCTTCGCATGTCAAAGTCATACAAGTGGATATTGCGGGCGAAGCTTTGGGCAGACGAACTGCTCTTACCTTGGGCGTGGTAGGCGATGTCAAAGCAACGATTCAAGCCTTATTGCCATTACTCAAGAAAAACACAAACACGTCTCATCTCGAGAAAGCGCGCAAACATTACCAAAATGCGCGCAAAGATTTAGATGACTTGGCAACAGGCACCCCTGGCAAGCAATTGATTCACCCCCAATATGTGGCTAAAAAACTGGATGAACTCGCAGCAAGTGATGCTATTTTTGCCTGTGATGTCGGCACCCCAACCGTCTGGGCTGCACGGTATTTACAGATGAATGGCAAACGGCGGCTGCTCGGCTCGTTCAACCACGGCAGCATGGCCAATGCCCTGTCGCAGTGCATTGGCGCACAAGCCACTTATCGCGATCGCCAAGTGATTGCCATGTGCGGCGATGGCGGTTTTGCCATGTTGTTAGGCGATTTGATCACGCTGACGCAAATGGCATTGCCAGTCAAAGTTGTCATTTTTAATAATGGCACCCTGGGGTTTGTTGAATTAGAAATGAAAGCGAATGGGTTTCTTGAGTTTGGCACCCGCTTACAAAACCCAGATTTTGGGGCGATGGCCAAAGCGATGGACATTCACGGTATAACGGTGACAGACGCAGGTGAGGTGGAAGGTGCACTACGTGAAGCATTGGCTCATCCAGGCCCTGCTGTGGTTAACGTGCTCACTAATCGCATGGAGCTTGCCATGCCACCCAAAGTCACTGCAGAAGAGGTGAGAGGATTTGGCGTCTACCTGATTAAGGCCATTCTCGATGGCCATGGGGCTGATATTATTGATTTAGGGAAAACGAACTTGTGGCGATAAACTATCAATGCATACCGAGGGCCGGAATCGAACCGGCACGAGGTCACCCTCACCGGTTTTTGAGACCGGCGCGTCTACCAGTTCCGCCACCCCGGCATTGACGGGCACATGTTATACCTCCACCGGATCAATGTCTAGCACCCATTTCACGCGTTTTGCCACTTTCATCGACGCTAGATAATCCTCAACTGCTTTCAAACAGTTGTGTAAAGGCACGCGCGAAGCTGACTTAAAAATAAGTTGCTTAGCATGCAAGCCCTTTCTTTTAGGAAACAATGTCGCGAGCGGGCCGATGAGATGTACGGCAGGGAAACGCTTTTCTATCGCCGCTCTCGCTTGTTTTAAAAAACTATCTGCAATAGGTTCTTCTTTTGCATGCGCACGTAACGTTGCCATAAAGTGATAAGGTGGCAGCGCAACGATTTTGCGCTCTGCCAGCAACGTCTCGGCAAATGGTCCATATCCTTGCGTGAGCAGCTGTTGCAGCAGCGGGTGCGTTGGGTGGCGCGTTTGCACCCACACTTGTCCTGCATCTAATGCTCGCCCTGCTCGCCCGGCCACTTGCAGCAAGAGCTGCCCCATCTGCTCACTGCCACGAAAATCAGCGCTAAACAAGCCACTATCTGCATCGACAATACCAACAAGGGTAACGCGAGGAAAATGATGCCCCTTGGCCAACATTTGCGTGCCCAGCAAAATCGCGGGCGTCTGTTCGTTGATTTGCTGCAAGAGGGCTTCAAGTGAGCCTTTATTTTTAGTGCTATCTCTGTCCATGCGAATAATGGGCATATTTTCGAATTGCGATTGCAAGGCCGATTCAATACGCTGCGTGCCAAGACCGATCGGCAACAACCCTTCTTCCCGACAATGTGGGCACACCTGCGGGACAAGCATCACAGACTCACAATGATGACAATGAAGACGCGGCGGCTTTTGGTGATACACCATGCGCATATCGCAGTGCGCGCAATCCACCGTGCGCGTACAGTGTGGGCAATAAAGTGTGGGCGCAAAACCACGGCGATTGAGAAACAACATCACCTGCTTACCCGCGCTTAACTGTTGCTGCATCGCCGCCAATAAAGGGGCAGACAAACCTGCCTGTACATTTTTTTCCTTGATTAAATTAACCAGATGAAAAGTCGGCAGACTCGCCTGCCCTGCTCGTTCTGTTAAAAAAAGCGACTGATATCGCTTACGCTCTACATTCGCGAGCGTTTCAAGCGATGGTGTTGCAGACCCCAACACCACCGGGATTTGATTTAACTGCGCACGCACCACCGCCAAATCGCGCGCGTGGTAGCGAAAGCGCTCCTGTTGTTTGTAAGAGACATCATGTTCTTCATCAACAATAATGAGACCCAATTGTTTAAATGAAGCAAAAATCGCTGAACGCGTCCCAATCAAAATGCGCACAGCCCCCGCGCGAACCTGCTGCCACATGAGTAACCGCGCTCTTGGCGAGAGATTGGAATGCTGCACTGCAATGGGCTCTGCAAAACGATCTTGAAATTGCTGGATAGTTTGCGGCGTAAGATTGATTTCTGGCACCAGCACCAACACCTGCTGATTGAATGCAAGCACCGCCTGCATCGCTCGCATATACACTTCTGTCTTACCGCTTCCTGTAATGCCGTTTAGCATCATGACGCCGAACTGGCCCAGTTGTGCTTGAATGGCATTAACCGCTGCTTGTTGGGCCGTATTTAACGTCAGCATGGCTTTGATTTCCGTAATAACGGCGGGAGTGCTGCAGCTAGCACTTCACCCAAAGGATAGTGATAATAATCGGAAGCCCACAAGCATAGCTGATAAACATCTGACGAGAGAAGTGGCTCGCTATCTAGCACCTGCTTTGCTTTTTTTAATTTATGTTCAGGGATGGTCGTCTCTGTTACTATTTCAATCAGCACCCCCACCAATTGCCGCGATTGAAATGGCACCAACACCCGCACCCCTGGGCAAAGCGTACTCACGTCTATGCCCGCTGGCGGCAAGTAGTCGAATAGCCGTGGTAATGGCGTTGGCAGGCTTAGACGGAGAATGGGGCCAGTTGACATGCTGATGCTCTGTTAAAATTTTAGGTATAGTATCCTTTTTTGAAAGAGAAAAGTGCCATGTCGACCACACCCGCGCCCACTTTAGATTCCGTATTGAATGAGATCTTCAAGCAATTGCAGAAAGACAGCTTCTTGCCTACTAATGCTGATAAAGATGGCTTAATAAAAGAAGTCAAAACAACGCTTCATCAAGTTACCCCTGTCAGTCAACTTAAATTACGCGACCCTTCTGTGCAAAAAGCCCTCGGTTTAAGCTTACTTGCTTGCCACTTAAAGCAACAAGACCCGAAATTTCAATTTGATTTTAGTTTGTTATTTAAACCGCTAGCAGACAATAAAGCAGCGCTTAAAGAACAACTTAAAAAGCAAATAGAACAATGCTTATTAAAGTTATCTCCGCCTCGCCCCGCACCAGCCATTAAAAAAGCAGCTAAAATCCTAGCAGATGAGTTGGTTGATCATTGTAAAGGTGATCTGCTCTGTGAAGATGAAAAGAAGACTAACTTGCTAATGGCCACTTTTGCGCTTGCCATTGATCCTAAAGAAGAGGCGTTACGTAGTTTATTTGGCGGAGAAAAACCGGGTGAAGCGGGTGGTTTTGTTGCTACTGTTGTGCATACTGAGGGCAACCCAGAAAAATTCGAGACTGGCCTGGTAGATCCTGATTCCAACGCACTCATAGATAAACTAAACACGGCAGCCGAGGCAATGGAAGACAAAATGAGTTTTCCCAACCTTTTCAGTCCTAAACTCACAATGGGGGGATAATGCTAACTCATTTAATTACAACCTTCGACCAGTGTCTCCGCACCCTCACTGGCGGCAGCCCGCGCACAGGCAAGCCCTATCCTGCAAAAGCCATCGCAGAACCCGAGCCACCGCTCGCGCCCGCCGCTCGCAAACACGCGGCAAGCCTCATGCGTGTGAACCACGCTGGCGAAGTTGCGGCGCAAGCGCTCTATCATGGCCAAGCGGCTAGCGCCAAAAGCACTGAACTGGCAACATCGCTCAAACAAGCTGCCTTCGATGAAGGCGATCATCTGCACTGGTGCGAGACACGCATCAACCAACTCCATGGGCACACGAGTTACTTAGGTCCGCTCTGGTACAGTGGCGCCTTTTGCATTGGCCTGCTCGCAGGCGTTATTGGCGATAAATGGAGCTTGGGTTTTATTGTAGAAACAGAACGTCAAGTCATTAAACACTTAGAAAAACAAATCAACAAACTACCTAACGCAGATAAAGCAAGTCAAGCCATCTTGACGCAAATGCAGCAAGATGAAGCAGCGCATCGTGATCATGCTCAAGCCCAGGGTGCTAAGCCTTTACCTGCTGGGATTAAGTTTGTGATGAAGTTCACCTCTAAAATCATGGTGAAGACAGCTTATTGGGTTTAGAATGGAGAATTCAGTTTTCATCTTAAGGTTACGGACATGGCCATTCGCGATGTTTTTAAAGTCTCTTGGCGGACGTTTTTCAATCCCCGCATGTGGACCGATTATGATACTGTCAAAGAACAAAACAAAACCCTTTGGCAAATCGCCACCAGCGCCCTTAAAGCAGACAAGGCCACCCGCCAAGAAACCTTTGCTGAAGCATGCAAACGCCTTCAGCTCTCTGAAAATGATTTAATCGAACGCGCAAAACAATATCGCTTTTATGCCATCAGCTTTGCCTTATTAGGCGTCATCGCGCTGCTTTATGCTTTTTTTCTTGCGATCCATTATCACTCTATTGCAGGCTTTATTATTGGCATTGCGGCAGCAGGGTTACTGTGTACCTATGCCTTTCGCTATGATTTTTGGCATTATCAAATACACGAGCGACGCTTAGGGATTTCTATTACCGAATGGCGACAACATTTGCTTGGGGGTAAACGACATGATTAATGTTTTTAATTTTGCACCTAGCGATGCGTCACTGGTTTTCTTACAACATCTTTTTGGGAATATGAATGGGATTATCCCAACCCCAGCGAATCCCCCACCAGGATCTAATTTAGCAGGCCCAGGTGTCCAAACGCTGAATGTGTTGGGCGTAATGTTCCAAATCTTCAATACCGTTATCTTAGCTGTTGCGACCATCATCGTCATTTATGTAACAGTCGTGGGCGTCATGTCTACTGCCCATGAAGGCGAATTCATGGGCAAAAAGTACGGCGGGATTTGGACGCCGATTCGAATGGTATTAGGCATTGCAGCGCTTGTTCCAGGCGGAGCTGGTTATTCTGCGATTCAGATGCTTTTAATGTGGGTGATTGTACAAGGCATTGGGGCAGCTGATGTCCTCTGGAATGCAGTGGTAAGTTACACTGCTAATGTTGGCTCACCTGCAACCACACAAATCAGCATGACGACGAATGTGACTGGATCATTGAATACGCTGTTTGAAGATCTCACTTGCGATGCAACGTCTCGCTTGCAGTTCGCAGCCCCAGGGGGAGGAAGTAATTTAGGATATTATTGCAATGGTAATAGTTGCCAACCCACCAATCCCTTTACACCAAATAGCAGTGGTGTCTACCAGATGGGTCCATCTGGCAGTTGTGGCACACTCAATTATTGCACCACCACAGACAGCTCGCCCGCTGGACAGCTTTGCCAAGCTCAACAAGCTGCCTTAAGCACGATTGTTAACACTTTTTCAAATATAGCGACGATTTTTGCGAAAGAAGATTATGATTTTCAGGATTTTTATTACAATTCCGGGCTAACAACAGTCCCATCAACAGGCGCGAATTGGTCTTGGATCCACAATTATTGCAGCAGTGCACTAAACCTCAACCAAGCACAGTGCTGTGTGCCCCCTAAGGCACCACAGTCGATGAATCCCTCACAGCAATCATCTTGCATGATTAATAATTTCACTCCGAATGGGGATACTCAACAAGGTGCCAACGATGACATGGTAAGTACTGTTTATTGGCCCTATGGATTGCAGTTAAAAATTGGGAATATCGATTTCATCAATACAGCAGCGAATTATTACAGCACACAAATGTCTCAAGCGCTAACCTCTCTGATTGCCTCTGAACCCGTTAATGCTAACACAGCACAAACGTTAGGCGGACCAACTGGCTGGTTGTATGCGGGCGCGCATTATTTTCAATTAGTAAGTTACAATCAAGCCAGCAGTTACAATAATATGGTCAGCGATTTTACTGTCACAGCAGCCGATTTATCTTCCGGCAACGTCATGATGAATTATCGCAACAATTTTGAAGCAGCAAGCACACTGCTAGGTGCTGTTGTCTCTAGTAGTAACGGTAATAGCAATGCGACGAGTACAGCACCTAGCCCATCAGCACAACCTGTCATACCAACAGGTTGTGGGTTACCAAAAGCGATGTGCCCCTTAGCTTCTCCTTTATCCAGCATGATGAGCAGCATACAGAGTGCATTCCAGCAAGCAACAGGCGTAGGCAACACTGCTAATGGACTGACACAAACGGGATCGATTACCCTTAACACACAACAAGTGCTAGCTGGTAACCCACTGGTGATGATATCTGCTGCAGGCCAGGGGTTACTAATGGCCGTGGAACCCGCATTTTTAGCATTAGTTACTGCTTCTTTTGCAATTGGTGGTGTTTTAGGCCTCAATGGTTGGGTGCTTGGCACTGGCGGTTTTGACCCAGTCTACTTCGCTTTTGCCGCTGCTTGGTTTATGTTGTTGGGTCCTCTTTTGATAATGTTGATGGGTGCCATGATATTTTTCGGCGCTCTACTTGGTGTTTATGTGCCGATGATTCCTTTGGTTGTCTTCACACTCGGCGTGTTGTCTTGGTTTGTCGTAACCATAGAAGCGATGGTCGCAGGCCCTATCGTCGCCATCGGCATTTTAACCCCCAGCAACCAAGAGCATGAGTTGTTCGGTAAAGCTATTCGCGGACTCAATATCCTGTTTAATATTTTCCTGCGACCCAGCTTAATGATCTTTGGCCTAATAGCAGCGATGATTTTGTCATCCATCATCGTGACCATTGTCAACACAGGCTTTGCATTACTGATGACATCACCTGGTATGCCCTGGGGTAGTGCAGGACAAAAAGCAGGAACGATTTTATTAGGCGGCGTGGAATTATTCATCTTTTTATTTGCCTACGTTGCGCTGATTGTACTCGTCATCAATAAATGTTTTCAGCTCATTGGCATCTTGCCACAACGCGTACTGGAATGGATTGGCTTACAAGGTCACCATGGCTTCGAGGGAGATGTCGGAGAAGTCAGACAAGGCGCCGAAGCTGGTGGGAAACAGGCCGCAGAAAGCATTGGAAGGGCGAAAGAAGCAGGCGAAGCTGGCTACGCGGTCCAGAAAAAAAGACAGGAGAAAAAGAAGGAACAGGAAGCAGCAAAATCTGGTGCTGGTGTAGAGGAGAAAAAATAAACTTTTATGAGCAACGCCAAACACATCTTAACCGGCATGCAAATCCTGCTTAATCAGGAGTGGAAGTCCAATCAAGCCGTGATCATCGAAGAAGGCAAGATCAAAGCCATTATCGATGACAAAATGGTCTCGCACCACTTGCCGGCAAGCGTCCACGAATGGCCTGCGGATCATTACTTAACCCCCGGCTTAATCGATCTTCACGTGCATGGCGCAAATGGCGCCGACGTCATGGATGGGACGCCAGAAGCGCTACAAACCATTAGCACCGCCTTAACACAGGAAGGAATCACAGGCTTTTTAGCCACCACCATTACTGCGTCAGCCAAAGAACTGTCGCACGTCTTGCAATGTATTGCCGAAACAACCCCAACGTTAGCTGGGGCAGCCGTGCTAGGCGTCCATTTAGAAGGCCCTTTTATCTCGCATGGTAAAAAAGGCGCGCAAGCAGAGGGCATGACGCCGGATATCAGCTTAGTCAAAAAATGGCAGCATGCCGCACAGGACCGTATCAAAATCATGACGCTCGCACCAGAGCTCCCTGGCGCAATCGATATCATTAAAAAATTACGCGAAGATCAAATCATTGCTTCAATCGGCCACACAGAAGCCACTTTCGAACAAACACTCGAGGCCATTGCTGCCGGTTGTACGCAAGCAACGCATTTATTCAATGCCATGGGCGCATTTCATCAACGCGCTCCAGGACCGACGCTCGCCGCTTTATTATCCGATCAAGTGTGTGCTGAACTCATTACCGATGAATATCATTTACACCCTGCAGTGGTTGAACTGGCCTTGCGACTCAAAGGCAAAGATCGCTTGCTTTTAATCTCCGATGCGATGCGCGCTAAATATTTAGGTGATGGTGAGTACACACTTGGGACACAAACCGTATGCGTGCGCGCAGGCAAGGCGACGTTGCCCAATGGAACGCTCGCGGGTAGTACCCTAAGCTTACCGCAAGCCATCCAGAATATGGCACAGTACTCACACTGTAGCCTAATCGATGCCATTAACATGTGTACCGTGAACCCTGCCCGCATCTTAGGACTGACTGCGAAAAAAGGCAGCATTGAAGTAGGGAAAGATGCTGATCTCGCGCTATTTAACCCGCAATGGGGCGCTGTGCTGACGGTCAGAGAAGGTGAAGTGGTATTTGGCGCTTAACTTTTCCTATGCAACTTCCGCACAATCTTCCGTACATGTGTGCGATTGCGCATGGCGGGTTGTTGATGTTTCATATCATGTTTGATTTTATTTTTCGCATGCCCTGTCACCACAAAATTAAGCCACGCTGGATCAGGTCGCGCATCTGGATCACTGATAATCTCGATCTGTTGCCCGCTTTGTAGAACGGTTGTGAGCGGCGTCAAACGCTTGTCTACCCGCGCTGCAACACAGGTGTGACCAACATCGGAATGAATTGCATAAGCAAAATCAATAATGGTCGCACCGGTAGGCAGCTCAATAATCTCGCCTTTGGGGGTGAAAACATAGACTTCATCAGGAAAAAGATGCGTCTTCACGTTCTCAATAAATTCCAGTGAATTATTAGCCGTTTTATCGATTTCCAGAATATCATCCAGCCACGCCTGCGCTCGCGCTTGAGCTTCATTCAGCCCATTAAAGCCTTTGCGACCTGTTTTATACAGCCAATGCGCTGCAATACCATTTTCTGCCATTTTGTGCATATCAGTAGTACGAATTTGTACTTCAATCGGCACCCCATAAGGACCAAATAACGTGGTATGCAACGACTGATAACCATTCAATTTAGGAATCGCAATATAATCTTTAAAACGCTGCATCACAGGTTTATAAAGATTATGCAAAATGCCTAGCACGCGATAGCAAGTGTCTACTTTATCGACAATAATTCTAAAACCATACACATCCATGATTTCTGAAAAAGAGAGGTGTTGTTCATGCATTTTGCGATAAATGCTGTATAAATGCTTACCGCGACTGGATAAATGGGATGCTGAAATCCCATTTTTTTCTAATGCTTCGCCAATGTGATGATAAATGAGATCCATCACCTCTAGTCTATTGCCCCGTGCTTTTTGTATCGCTTGCAATAACACGCGATGACGGAAAGGATAGAGCGCTGCAAAACCTAATTCTTCCAAATCGGCACGAAAAGCATGCATGCCTAAGCGATGCGCAATCGGTGCATAAATCTCGAGCGTTTCACGCGCAATGCGGCGACGCTTATTCAAGGGAAGCGCGCTCAATGTCCGCATGTTGTGCAAGCGATCGGCGAGTTTGACCAAGATCACACGCATGTCACTCGCCATCGCCATCACCATTTTGCGGAAATTTTCCGCTTGCGCCTGGGCGTGACTGGCGAAATGAATATGCGAAAGTTTCGTCACCCCTTCTACTAAATCCGCCACCTGTTGCCCGAAGGCCAGTGCCACTTCGGCTTGTTCAACAGCCGTATCTTCCAGGACATCGTGCAAGAGGGCTGCAATTAAGGTATCGGCATCCATATGCATCTCAGCCAAGATGCAGGCAACGCTCACCGGATGGATGATGTACGGCTCGCCGCTATAGCGCCGCTGCGTGCCGTGAGCTGCTTTGGCGAAGGTATAGGCACGCTCAATATCAGCCTGTTGCGCAGCCGTTAAGTAGTCGTCAGTGAGGGCATGTAAAGAAGTTAATTCAGATTCGGACATATCTTCTATTTTGTTCTATAATGGGGTCGGACGTCCACTATTTAACTAAGGAGACTATTATGGGTTGTGGAAATCGTAAAGAAAGTAGCAAACACGGGCTTTGCCCGATTTCATTTGGCTTGGCGGTGGGGATCACTTGCTTTTTAGCAGTGATTGTGGCGATGTTGTGGATCACCTACTTCGGCGCCTCATCCTCAATGATGATGCATGGCATGACAATGCCTGCCATGTCTTGGTCCGCAGCGCTAGTGCATGCCTTATGGGCCTTAGTCAAAGGCTTCGTTTTTGGCTTGGTACTGGCCCTGCTATACGACTTGTTTGTCTGCTGTGGCAAAAAACGTCGTTGCGGCGATGCTTCTTCCTGCGAAGGCAAAGCCTGCGGCTGCCGTTGCCCTTGCTGCGATAAGAACCAATGCGCATGCAAAGAAGGCTGCGATTGCACATGCGGGTGCTGCAAGAAGTAAGCAACTCTTCCCTCTCTAACTCCTCCTATCTCCTCTCAACTGAGGAGATAGGGGAGTTTTTTCTTCAACGTGTTGCTGCGGTGGTAGTGGTGGTGGTAATAGTCTTGCCAGGTAGGAGCTGAAGGAAAAACGGCTTTGCTTGTTCTGTCTATAAATACTTTGCAAGGCACTACATTCAACAACATCAGATTCATTGGATTTAGACAAAATTTCGCTATTAACAAATTTTCTCAACGCTGAATTTTGATTAATATACGCTACCAACGCTTTTCCAGAATCTGTTGTGAAACTGAAGAATCGTTCATGAAACGCAACATCAATTGCAGCGTAAAATACCCTTTTAAACTCTACACAGCTATCCTCTCCAGGAAGAGCAATGTTGGAAAAATTATCTTGCCTCACCCTATCTGTAGCCGCCGCTTTTGCATAAGCAATCATTTGAATCAATGCTTGCTTTTGATTAATTCTATTAATGAGTTCTTTAAACACTGCAAACGCCTTACTTCCTGGGTCAGTTATAACCAACAGGTCCTTCAATATGTCTTCTTTTTCTTCTCGGTCTTTTACGACCTCTATAAAAAGATCAAGCAATGTTGGATCTAGTTGATTTAAATTAACAAAACGATCAAGCGATGTTAAATCGATTTGATTTAAATTTAAAAAAAGAACGATCAAACTATCCTCTGCAAGCTTGCAATGTTCTTGCTTCAAGATGTATCGAATAAAATCAGCCAAATTATTTTTATTACCGAGTTTACTATAGTTTTTTATCATCAAATTCAATGGCGTACCGCACATCGAATCTTTGTTGAAATCGCCTCCATTTTCAACAAATAATTTAAACAACTCGACATTATTCTCTTTTGCTACCATATGTAGAGGCGTGCGATGTTTCCCAAGGTCGTATGGCATATTTAATATAGCAATTTTCTGGTCACTTGTTATTTTCTCCATGAACAAGCGTATCAAGTTTATTTCATTATTATTTATCAACTGATATAAAAAAGAATGCAGGTTTTCTGTCGAAAATTTATAATCCTCTTGCTCAAGGAGATATGAAATAAATTCTTCGTCATTGTTGTTTGTTTCTATTTTAGTGTTATCTTCATCTACAGCACTCATGTCCGCACCACAATTCAATAGTCGCACTGTCATTGTCATCCAGCCTTTCTCTACTGCTTTATGCAAAAGTGTACGATTGCCATCATTTTTATCTTTCGCATCTAATACTGCTTTAGAGAGCGATTCACCTTTTTTCTTCAATTCATTTAATATTTGAATAGCAGTCGATTCATTATTTGCTTTAATCGAATAATACAAAAGAGAGCGCAAGTTTTGTATCGATAATTTAAAATACTTTTGTTGAATAAGATCTTCATAATCTTTCGCTTCCATTTTAATATTACCTAGGATGATATCCAAAGTCGTACTTTCTTGACTATAACAAACAGGGTAATTAGGCTGTATTGCGTTGAGATCTAATCCCTTTTGAATAAACAACCCAAGCATTCTTTTATTGTCATTTCTTGCCGCGATGAGCCATGGCGTGCTGTTATCTCCAGCTACAGCATTCATGTCTGCACCACAATCCAACAGCTGCGCTGTCACTGTCATCCAGCCTTTCTCTACTGCTTTATGCAAAAGTGTACGATTGCCATCATTTTTATCTTTCGCATCTAATACTGCTTTAGAGAGCGATTCACCTTTTTTCTTCAATTCATTTAATATTTGAATAGCAGTCGATTCATTATTTGCTTTAATCGAATAATACAAAAGAGAGCGCAAGTTTTGTATCGATAATTTAAAATACTTTTGTTGAATAAGATCTTCATAATCTTTCGCTTCCATTTTAATATTACCTAGGATGATATCCAAAGTCGTACTTTCTTGACTATAACAAACAGGGTAATTAGGCTGTATTGCGTTGAGATCTAATCCCTT